>OGLX01001231.1_pt1 | contig 13442 bp, 9 predicted proteins | sample 1572821 | NCBI WGS metagenome assembly OGLX01 (sample SAMEA2581908, study PRJEB24529) | metagenome | biome: Human gut stool | place: China | collected 2011 | reverse complement strand
ATGGGAAAGGTAGCCATCGCATTTTTATACCTTATTTTCAACTACTGATTCAAATAATTCATAAAACATTCGACTTATGGAAGTAACCATGATGGAACACGATGCCTATCTGGAACTGAGAAGGCGTCTGTGCGGCCTGTCGGTCGCCGTAACGGAATTGTATCGTAAGGTAGCTCCGCCCACACGGGAGAAATGGCTCAGCACGCAGGAAGTATGCGAGGCGCTGCATATCTCGCAGCGGGCTTTGCAGAATTACCGCGATCGGGGAATCATCCCGTATTCCACGATAGGTTCCAAATTCTATTACCGGGAGACCGACGTCGAACGCGTCATCCGCGAAGCTCTGATCCGCAGATAGTATGTCGGACATTATTACGAAGCGATCCGAAGAGTTCAAGGAACTGACGGATTGGATGGTGCAAACCACGCGCGAGATCGAAACGGCCATGAAACATTTGCGGCCGACGATCGGTCAGGAGCATTATCTGACCGGAGATGAGATTTGCAGACGCTTCCATGTCTGCAAACGGACGTTGCAGACCTTGCGGGATACGAAAGCGATTCCCTATACGACGCTCGGCGGGAAAATCCTCTATCCCGAATCCGGGATCTTCGAGGTGCTGAAGAAAAACTACCGCGACTTCCGGCCCTGGAATAAGTAAACGAACGGCGACCAGATCAGTCTGGTCGCCGTTCGTTTAGGGTTAAGCCTCTTTGGAAAGCAGCCGGGTCGTAGGCTGTGTGAGTTCATACAGATTGCCGATGCGCTGCGTAAGAAGACGTACGTCTTCCTTCATCTTGTTGGCGGTTAATTTGGCATAGATCTGAGTCGTCGTAATCTGCTTATGTCCGAGCATCTCCGAGACAGTCTCAATGGGAACGCCTTTCTCCAGCGTGACCGTCGTTCCGAACGTATGGCGTCCGATATGCGTCGATAGATTCTTGGTAATACCGCACTTTTGGGCAATGCGTTTTATTGTTGTACACATACTTTTTCGACTTTTCACGGGAAAGACCCGCGTTTCGTCGATCTTACCCGGATACCCTCTATATCGTTCGATAAACTCCTGCGCAATGGGCAGCAACATGATGTGATAAGGCGTACCGGTCTTCTGACGGCGATTGTAGATATATTGTTCTCCCGTCGGAGTTGTTACGATATGATCGTAAGTCAGATTCTTCAGATCTATATAAGCCAGTCCGGTGAAACAACAGAAAATAAACATATCCCGCACGGCCCGCTGCCGATGATAACGCAATTCTATATTCATAAGCCGTTGTATTTCTTCGTCGGACAGGAACATGCGGGGCTTATAATCCGGTGCACATTTGAACGCCAGAAAGGGATGACGGTCTATCCAGCCTTGCTCAACGGCTACATATAGAACACATTTCAACGTCTGGGTGCGTTTGAAAGCCGTTGTCTTGCCGCAATGTCCGTCTGAGAGCATCCATGCGTAATATCTTTCGATGAACGTAACATCCAACTCCTTCAAAGTCACATCTTCCAGTTTTTTCAGAACCAGATACCGCATCAGGCAACGGCGTTCTTCCATCAGCCTATCGTAAGTACGTTGCGCTCTGTCACGTCCGATTCTCGCTTTTATAGAATCGGCATGGTAGTCGAAAGCTGCGATAAGCGTTTTATATCGGTCGCCGAAACCATGGTAAGCATTCTTGACCTTATTGGCCGTAACATACGCATCACGGTCGCAGATCGACTGATAATGTTTAGCGATTTGAGCCTTGATGTTTTCAAGGGTCTGGTGAATTTCGCGCGAAAGCGTATTTCGTTGCGATTTCAGATAATTGGTTTTCTCATCCCATAGTGCCGGGTCGATATTCAACTTGCAACTGAAACCGGCTTGCGTGCCATTGACCGTGATGCGCCCCATGACCGGAACTTTCCCGTCTTTCGAGATTTTATCCTTTTTCAGATAAAACAGAACTTTGAACGTACTTTTCATAACTCAACAATTTTTAATGTGACAAAGGTATCGGTTGTTGAGTTCTCAAGAATTACGTATATTTGCGCAAGAAATTGTAATTCAGTCGCATATATGCTATTATAAAGCAATTCGACGGGGTTACGATTTGGTAACGAAACTCCCGTCGAATTCTACTTTTAATAGCCTTTGCATCCGAAATCCGTGTAAATAACGGAATTTTAATATATTGATTTTCCGTTATTTACATTTTGCCTATTCCAATTATAAAAAAACACTCATCGTGTAAACGCAGGGAGGTTTTTTGCGCTCCGCACCGCCGGAAAGGAGCATCCGTGAGGATAAAAAGGAGGCTGTTCGTGATGAAAAATCCGGCGTTCGTTGAATTTATTTCCGCGAACGGGAACCTGTACCTATTTTTGTACACATTACAGATAAAAGAATCTATTCTATGCGAATTAATTTCCGGATTATTTTGCTCGCGCTGCCTCTGGTCTTCGGGGCATGCTCCGATTCTTCGGATGCGGACACCCGGCCCGCGACCGAAACAATCAGCGTATCGGTAGGCTCCGGTCCGAAGATCGACATCGAATCCGAAGACAGGTCCCGCACCCAGCTCGGCGAAGACGGAGTGTCGGTCAAATGGGCTTCCGACGACCAGATCGCACTCTGGGCCGTCAACTCCCGATCCGAGACCGTCTTCAGCAAACAGGCTTTCAAACTCTACCACTACAACACCGACTACAACACGGCCAAGTTCAGGGGAGACATCCCGCAAATGCCCGCGGACACCTACACCTATTATGCCGTGTCGCCCGTTCCGTCCGAAAGCGACGGCACGCAGGCCACCTACCTGATCCCTGACGTGCAGGACGGCGGCTTCAACGGCGACTGGGACGTGATGGTGGCCGATCCGGTCAAGGCCCCGGCTCTGGAGAAGAACGACACCGGCGAGACGGTGCAGTTCCAGTTCCGCCACAAAGTTCACGTGCTGAAAATACGCATTCCGAAAAACGATCTGGGCGAAAAGGTCTCGGAGATCACGCTGGCATTTCCGCAGCCCGTCACGGGGCGCATGACGGTCGATGCCGCCGATCCCGATGCCGCGCCGACGCTCACCGACGGCAACAACACGCTGACGCTGCGTTTCGACACTCCGAAGGGTGCGGGCGACGTGGTCTTCGCCGTCATCGCACCGGTGGAACTCACCGCCGAGCAGCCGGTGACCATCACCGCGATTTGCGAAGCCGGGGAATCCGAGCCGCGCAACATCCCCGGCAAACACTTCTCCGAAGGCCACACCACCCCGATCGCCTACCACATTCCCGCCATCGGCCGCTATTACACGCGTCTGAACTTCTCGCTGCCTGCGGACAAGGGCACGGCGACGCTGGGCGAGGCGGTCGGAAAGATCACCCTCACCGCCCCCGAAGGCTCGCTGTTCGACAACGGCACGAACATCCGCCAGTTCACGCCCGACGCCGAGGGCAAATACACGATGGTGCTCAAACCCTCGTGGACCGACAACCTCTCGGGAAAGACCGTCACGGTGCAGTACGAATCGGAAAGCGCCGTCGTATCGAACACGCTGACGATGCCGCAGATCACCGAATCCGGCAACAACGACATCACGTTCAGCGTTCCATACCTGTTGGCGGAGGATTTCAGCAAGGTATCAGGATTCAGCAACCACGACAACGCTGCGACCGGAGGTACTGTCATCGATACATATACCGATGCTATTTGGCTCGACCAATATAACCTTACGGGATGGAGTGGAACTCGTTGCGGAGCAGAAACAGGAAATGCGTTCCGAATCTGCGTAAGAACTGAAAATGCCTGGGTTGCCAACCCCAGATACCACGGGCGTCTCGATACCTGTCCCCTTGGAATCAAAGAAGGAAAATCCGCCAAAGTTAAGGTGTCATTCGACTATTCGATCAGTATCACCTGGACCAAGCATACTCCGCAACTGGCCTACGGATACCATACGATCGATGGTCTGATCAATAGCACAAGCAATTCGTCCGCGGCTCTCAAGAACCCAGTCAAAGACAAAGTCACCGGATCCGGAGGCTCCTATTCGAACATTTCAAACAACGCGTCCTACACAATCGACCAATGCACCAATGCGCACCGACTGGCGTGGGACATATACTCAACCGGCACCGGTTTTAGCACCATTGGAAACTCCAACGGTTATTGCTACCTCGACAACATCAAAGTATCCATCGTCAACGAATAACCGCCATGAGAAAACTGCTTTACCTGCTTGCATCGGCGGCTGTCATGGCCGGAGGATGCTCCGAAAAGAAAGAGACCCCGGCCGGAGAGGGCTGCGGAACCATCCGCATCGCCTGCGAGGCCGACGCCACGATTGATGCCGCTGCGGCGATGGCCGCGGTTCAGGGCGCGACCCGCGCTGCGGCAAAACCCGACGGCAAAGATTTCACGCTCCGCATCCGGGGTGAGAATTTCGACAAAAGCTGGGCGACGGTCGCGGCGTATAACGCCGAGGAGACCGCCTACTCCTTCCCCGAAGGCCGCTACGCAATCACGGTCACCTACGGCGATCCCGAAGCCGAAGGCGCGGACAAACCCTACGACGCAGGCGCGACCGAAGTGGAGGTCGCGGCGCGCCGCACCAGCACCGCGCAGATCACGGCGACGATCGGCAATTCGCAGACCCTGATACGCGCCACCGAGTCGTTCAAAAAATACTACAACAACGCGGAGTTCACCGTGACGACCGGAGCGGGCGGCATCTTCACGTTCCGTCCCTGCGACGAGGCCGAAGCGGAAGCCGTCTGGGTGCAGGCCGGAAAGCCGCTCACCTTGAAGGGTACGGCCCGGGGCCAGAGCCAGGACGGCACGTCGGAGGGTCCGCTCTACACCTTCACCCCCGAGCCGCTCGAAGCGGCACGCCCAGCCACGCGCCACATCTTCACGCTCGACGCCAAGAAGGCCGGCAGCGCGACGCTGACCGTCACCCTCGGCGAAGGATACACCGAGACCGTGGAACTCGACGTGGAACTCAACGACGAGGCCACCGAATAACGCAAATAAAAACACCGAGATATGAAAACCTTTACCAAGATTCTGACGGCTGCGGCAGCGACGGCGCTGCTCGCGACCGGCTGTGTGAACGAAGACCCCGCCTATAAGAACAACGAGCCGGGCACTCCGCCCGATCCCAACGCCAAAGGCTACCTGACGCTGGCGGACATGAGCATGCGCGTCGTGGTCGATACCGATACCGAAACCCGCCCCGACGACACGTCAGACGAGACGGCGAAGCCCCAGACGCGCACCGACGAGGCGCAGCCCGACGTCGACACATTCATCATCGAAATTCGCGACGCAACGGGCAAGCTGGCGCTCCAGGAGACTTACGGCGATCTGAAGGCCTCGATCGGCGAGGCAGGCAGGCTGGAGCTTCCGGTGGGCGGCTACACGATGGAGGTCCGTTCGGAAGAGGCCGCCACGACGCCGGCAGCCGAATGGGAACACCCCGTCTATTTCGGTTCGCAGGAGTTCGTCATCGAGAAGAACCAAACCACGCCCATCAACGAGGTCGTCTGCACGCTGAACAACATCAAGGTGACGCTGATGTGTTCGAAAGACCTCGCCGACCAGCTCACCGCCGACACCAAGTCGACCGTCACGCTGGGCGAAACGACGATGCCCTTCCTGAAGGATGAAACCCGCGCGGCCTACTTCATGCCGCAGGGCGAGACCAACACGCTCAAATTGCACCTCGAAGGGGCTTTCGCCGATACGCCCGACGCACCCGTCCGGATCAACAAGAGCATCTCGGGCGTCAAGGCCGGACAATGGCGCAAGCTCTCGATCGTGATCACCTACTCGGACAAGGGAGACATCAAACTGGACATCGACGTCAACGACTTCATGGAGGACGACGAAATCCCGGTCAACGATCCCGACAACCCCGGCGAACCCGGACTTCCCGTCGCCCCGACCCTCGAATGTCCGGGCTACGACCTCACGAAACCCTCCCAGCTTCTGGCCTCGATGCTCGACGCCCAGGGCAACTACACCCGGCCGTTCGCATTCAATCTCGCCTCGTCCAACGGCATCGGGTCGTTCGTGGTGAAAATCACGTCGGACAACTCCCGGCTGACCGGCATGGTGTCCGGAATCGGCGGTCCGGAATTCGACCTCTGCACGATCGGGGCGTCGGACCCCGCCTACACGGTTCTCGCAGGCCTCGGCTTCCCGCTGGGCGACGATCTCAAGGGGGCGACTTCGAAGAGTTTCGACATCGCAGGAGCCATGAAACTGCTCTATCCCGCATACGAGGGCACGCACGCATTCGCCTTCGAGATAACCGACGCCAAAGGGCTTTCGGCCCGGGCGTCGCTGACGCTCACGGTCGATCCGGCCAACGAAGGCCCTTCGATTGTCGGCGTAGATTTCAATATCGACGAAACGCAAACGCCGTCCGCAGACCGCGACACGGAGATCGACATCACGGCGCAAACAGGCATCAAATCGCTCGACGTGACCATCGACTGCGACAACCTCGACGCCAGGGAACTCGGCACGATGGGCATCCCGGCCCGGTTCGATCTCTGCAATATCGAAGGCTTCGAGGATACGGACGGAAAGATGCATCCGGCCGAAGATGTCCGGGAGGCGATTTCGGCCCTCGGATTCCCCATCGAGGACGCAGTCAAGGACAAATCGTCCATTCGGCTCAAGATCGACAAGATGTTCACCGGATTGCTGACAGGCTTCCCCGGCAACAACAATTTCATACTCACGGTGACGGAGAACAACGGTCTCAGCACGACCAAGACCCTGAAGTATTACGTACCGGCGAATTAAGGCTGACGAATTATGAAAAAATACATTACCGCCGCCCTGCTGTTCTGCGCCGCGCTGACGGCCGCCTGCTCGAAAGAGACGGCCGGGAGCGCCGACACGGGCGACACGGGCGCGCTCGAAATGCGGGTTTCGGCCACGCGAGCCGAAGCCGACGGGGAATACGACCCCTTGCAACGCCTTGCCGTACGCATCTACCGCGCGAGCGGCGAGCTGCTGCGCCAATACACCGCAGAGACGCTCCCCTCACGGCTGGAGCTGCTCGCGGGCGAATACCGCGTGGAGGTCGATGCGGGAGAAGCCGTCCCCGCGTCGTTCACCAAACGTTTCTACAAAGGCGAGAAGACCTTTACGGTGGCAGCCGGACAGACGACCGTAGCCGAAGTGGAGTGCAAACGGCAGAACGTCGTCGCCGAAGTGAAATTCGACGCCACGGTTTCCGCCGCTTTCGGCGAGAATTTCCATGCGTGGGTAGTCGCCGCCGACGCGTTCGACGAAGGGCAGGTTCAGCAGGGCGGCGTCCCGGCGCTGAACTACACGGCCGACGGCACGGGCTACTTCACCATGCCCGAGGGTGCGACCACGCTCACGACCCGCTTCGAGGGCACGCACCCCGACCGCGGCGTCATCGTCAGGGAGGCCAGATTCGAAGGCGTGCAGACCGGCGGCAAATACAGCGTCTCCTTCCGGTTCTCGAAAGACCTGCCGGGCTTCATCGAATGCTTCGTCGTCAAGGTGGACACCTCGACCGACGACTACGACGACACGTTCCCGTTCAGCCCCGAGCCGAGCATCGAAAGCGACGGTTTCGACATGGACCAGCCGCAGGATTTCATCCCCGGGACAACCGCCCCGAAACGTTACATGATAACCACGATGGCCGCCGTAAAGAGCGTCGTGATCGGCATCGGCGACGACAGCTACGAAGCGCTGAACGGCACGACCGAGGGCGTCGAGGTGACCAGGGAGAGCGACTTGAGCCTGACGGTCACCCTTTCCGACGCCTTCTTCGCAGGGCGTCCGGGCGGCAGCCATCCGGTGAGCATCCGCGTCACGGATTCGGCCGGCGCCGAAGCCACCGCCATCTCGGAATACCGTCTGCAAGGCCTTCTGCCCATTGAAAAGACGGATTACGACCTCTGGACGAACAGCCTCACGCTGCGCGCGCTGGTCCTCGATCCGAACGTCACGACGGCGACCTTCGGACTGCGCGTCAAAGACGGCGAGTGGTCCGACGCCGAGGGCGTAAACGCCGGCGAGGGCATCTATACGGCCACGTTCACAGCCCAATGGAAGGAATCGGTCAATGCCGCGGGCCTGACCGTCCACACCCCCGTCGCAGGCACCGGCGTCTTCGCCGGCAACAGCTACGAGGCGCGGGCGGCGCTCGATGGCGAAACCGTCTCCTCGGCAGAGTTTCAGGCCGCAGCCGGGCAGGTCATCCCCGACGGGGATATGGAAAGCGGATCGCTCCCCTGTTTCGGCAAAAGCACGTCGGAATCCACGACGTTCTGGGGCAGCGGCAATGCCGCAACTTCGGGACTGTGTGCGCAGTCAACCAAACCCGGCATGGGCGGCAGCTACTGCGCCAAGCTCGAATCGCAGCCGGCGTTCGGCCTGCTCGCCGCGGGCAATCTCTTCTCGGCAACGTTCCGTTTTGCGAGTCTCTCGGGAACGGCCAGTTTCGGAATGCCCTACCAGTGGACAGCGCGTCCGACGGCCTTGCGGCTCAAATACCACGCCACCGTGGGCGCCGTCAATAAGGGAACCGTCACCGAAGAGCACGAATACATTCAGGACGGCCAAGACCGTTCGCGTATCTTCGCCGTTATCGTCGATTGGAACAGCCGTCACGCGACTGTCGCCGGCATGGGGTCGCCGACAGGCGTGTGGGACCCCGCCAAAACCGCCGAAACCGCCGAAGGCCCCGTCATCGCCTACGGATCGCTGCTGATCGGCGAAACCACACCAGGCGACGCGATGACGACCGTGGAGATTCCGATCGAATATTACGACAGAACGACCAAACCTACGGGTGCATATACACTCGTCATCTCCTGTACGACGAGCGCCTACGGCGACTTCAAGGTCGGTTGTCTGGGCAATGTCATGTACGTAGACGATTTCGAATGGGTATACTAATCACTAAACGCAAGCAGATGCGCAAGCTATTCATCCGCACGCTCGCCCTCGCGCTGTGCCTCACGGGCACGGCGCAGGCGTTGCGCGCACAGGAAACAACCGCCGCCCAAACTGCGGCGACAGCCGACCAGCGTCCGAAAACAATCAACGAAATGCGCCAGGAGCGCGGACTTACCGACACGCACAACCTGTTCGTGCCGAAAGGACAGTGGATTTTCGGCGGTACGGCCTCCTACTCGACCCATACCAACAAAGGCTATCAGTTCCTCGTCATCGAGGGAATCAACTCGAAAGGCTACACCTTCCGCGTCAGCCCGATGATCGCCTACGCCTTCCGGGACAACATGGCCCTCGGAGGACGCTTCATCTATTCGCGCACGCTGCTCAAGCTGGACAACGCCGAACTGCATTTCGGCAACGAGGAGACGGGCACGAACATCGTGGCCAGGGATTTCTACTCGCTCAAGCAGACCTATTCGGCGGCGGCGATCTGGCGGCAGTACATCCCGCTGGGACGCAACAAACGCTTCGCGCTGTTCAACGAGATGTCGCTCGCGGCCGGAGGCACGCAGGCGCGCTTCGCCAACGACTCGCCCGTGAAGGGAACCTACGAAACCGGCTACACCCTTTCGCTGGGCATTTCGCCGGGCATCGTGGCCTTCGCCACCAACAACATGGCCGTCGAAGTGAACGTGGGCGTGATGGGCATCAGCTATACCCATACCAAACAGGTTCACAATCAGGTCACCGTGGGCAAACGCAACACGAGCATGATGAACTTCAAGGTCAATATCTTCTCGATCGGCCTCGGCATGGCCTTCTATCTCTAAAAACGGCACACTATGACACGAAGCATACTCTGCACCCTGCTGATCATAATTATCTCGTGCGGCAACGCGCTGGTGCGGCAAACCGCCGCAACCGGGAATCCGAAGGAAACAGCCGCTCCGGCAGCCGCAATCGCACCCGCCGCAGCCGGAACGATCTCCACCGAAGAAGAAACCCCGGCAACCGGAAATGCGCCGGCCGCCGAAGCGCCGGCCTCGGAAGCGGCAGTCCCGGCCGACGGACAGAAGCAATTGCAGGCACTCAAGGCCGCGGAAGTTCAGTCGCCGATCCGCGGCAAAAAACAGTTCCTGCCCACACGCCGGCGTATCGACCGCGAAATCAACAAGCTCAAGTTCGCCTACAAGGGCGAGGTGATCATGGGTCTGACGGCCTCCTACGGCACGATGTCGAGCGACGACACGGACATCATGCTCATCCTCGACGGCATCGACGCCGACGGCACGGTGGCCACCGTCAAACCCTTCATCGGCTATTTCTACCGCGACAATAACTGTCTGGGCGTGCGTTTCGGCTACCGCCACATGGACGGCAACCTCGATGCCGCACGCTACGACCTGGGCGAAAGCAACGACGCCTCGGGCAGCATTCCGAAGGTCAATTTCAACAGCGACAACTACTCGTTCGGCATTTTCCACCGCTCCTACGCGGGACTCGACCCGAAGGGCCGTTTCGGACTGTTCGCCGAGTTCGAACTCTCGCTGTCGACCGGAACGTCGAAACTCTCCTACCAGCCCGACACCGCCAGCGACAACATGAAAACCACGTTCAGCGACAATACGCAGCTCAAATTGGCGTTTAATCCGGGAGCTGCCGTCTATATCTTCCCCAACGTCTGCGCCACGCTGTCGTTCGGGCTGGGCGGCATCCAGTACACCTCCGTCACGCAGAAGGACGACGCCGGCAACAAGATCGGAACGCGCAAGGCTTCGAACATGCGTTTCAGGCTCAACGTCGCCGCCATCAACTTCGGCATGACGGTACACCTGTGGGACAAGAAAAAGAAATAAATTATGACCAGATACCTGAAAACAGCACTCCTTGCAGCCGCGGCGCTCCTCGCGTCGTGCATCCACAACGACATCCCCTATCCGGTCGTCGAACTCCGCATCGCGAGCGTCGAAGGCCAGGGCTTCTCGGTCTCGGAAAACAACGTCACGTCGCGGACAGTCACCCTCTCGCTCGACGAAGCGACCGACATCCGCAACGTGCGGATCGACGCCGTGGGTTACGACGCCGTCATCCACAGCATCCAGCTCGACAAGGAGGAGGTCCTGCAACAGATCCGCAGCTCCCGGGAGCTGACCGGCACGTTCGACCTGCGTTCGCCGATCTACACCACGCTTTCGCTCTACCAGGATTACGAATGGACGATCCGCGCCACACAGACCATCGAGCGCCGTTTCAGCGTGACGGGGCAGATCGGCGCCACGGAGATCGAGGAGAAAAACCGCATCGCCCGGGTCCTCGTCCCCAGCGACACCGATCTGGCACATATCGAGGTCACGGAACTCAAACTCGGCCCCGCCGACATCACGACCTATTCGCCCTCGCTCGAAGAGCTTTCGGGCAGCAGCTTCGAATCGGTGCGTTTCGTAGACGTCACCTGCCACGGAATCACCGAACGGTGGCTGCTTTACGTGGAGCCTACCAATGTGAAGGTCGCCCTCCGGGCAACCGACCTGTGGAACAATACGGCCACGGCCACCGCTCTCGTCTCTGCCGAGGAGTATGCGGCCGGCGCCGCGCTGGAATACCGGATCAAGGGCGCCACGGAGTGGCAGAGAATGGCGGAAAGCAGCTACGAGGCCGGCATCCTGACGGCAACGCTCGCGCCCGAATGGAGCTCGTCGACCAACCCCCACGGGCTTGCCGTCTACAACTTCGTGCCGGACAAGGGTCTCTTCGCAGGGCACACCTACGAATTCCGCCTGACAGTCGGGGGCGAGCAGACCCAGCTGATGGAATATGCGGCCCCCGCGGGCAACACGATTCCCAACGGCGACCTGGAGGACAGCTCGCTGAGCTGCTGGACCCAGAACAACAAGACCGCAGAATTCTGGGGCAGCGGCAACAACACCTTCACCAGGGGACTCTGCACGCAGGCCCCCTTCGACGGAGGCACACGCGCCAAACTTCAGGCTACGTCCGCCGTGGGAGTCCTCGCCTCGGGCAACCTCTTCTCGGGGCTGTTCCAGAAGGACGTCCTGACCCGGGGCGTCGTGTCGTTCGGCCAGCCTTACGCCTGGAAAGCCCGTCCCAAGGCGCTGAAACTGCAATACTATGCAGAACATATCGGCATCGTCGACATCGAAAAGAATTTCGGCGCCCCGATTCACGAAGGGGACCGGGACAAGGCCCGCATCATGGTCGCCATCGTGGACTGGAACACCCGCCGCGAAGTCGGATCGGGCACGGAAGCCCCCACCGGGACCTGGGATCCGGAAGAGACCACTTCGGTCGACGAGGGACCGATCATCGCCTACGGCTCGCTTTTCATCGACCAAAGTTCGACCGGCGGCAAGATGATCGACGTACAGCTTCCGCTCAACTATTACGACACGAAGACCAAACCCTCCGGATTGTACCAGATCGTGATCTCCTGCTCGACGAGCGCCTACGGCGACTTCATGGCAGGCTGCAAGTCGAACATACTCTACGTCGACAATTTCGAGTGGGTCTATTGACAATGCCTATTTTCGCAACCCGCAAAAAGCAGAGCCTCACCGGTTCTGCTTTTTGTTTACCCTGGCGGTCCGAAAAAAAACACCGGAGGAGGTAGGGTTTCAGCGCTTTCATCCGTGATATAGATAGAATGAAGAGACCCGAACATATCATCGAAGATCTGATAACCCGCCAACTGGACGGCACACCCCTCACCGACACGGAACGCCGGGAACTGCAGGAGTGGCTCGAAGCATCCGAAGCCAACCGCGACGCCTTTCTCCGGGCTTACAAAGCCTGGGGAAACGCCCGCCTTGCGGAAACCCGGTTCAACACCGGGCAAGCCCTCGAAAACGTCATGGCCCGGATTGCCGAAGCATCCAGACCCCGGTCTTTCCTGCGGCCGCAACTGCGCCGTCTGGGCATCGGCATCGCAGCGGCAGCCTGCGTCATGCTGGCCGTTGTCGGTTACTACCGACTGCAACCGTCGACCGTCCCGGACATCGAAATGTTTATCCGGCAGGCCGACACCCCCGTATTCACCCAGAAAGAGGTGCAACTGGTGCTGTCCGAGCAGAAAACCCTCCTGCTCGAAACCCAAAAATCGACAATCCGTTACGATTCGACCGCCATCCGGATCAACAACGCCGAAAAAACCATTCCCAAAAAAGAGGCTGCGACGTTCAACCAGCTGGTCGTTCCCTACGGCAAGCAGACGACGCTGACGCTCGCCGACGGAACCCGCGTCTGGATCAACGCCGGATCACGGCTGGTCTACCCCGTCGTATTCGAAAAGCAGAAGCGCGAAATATACGTCGAAGGCGAAATCTACATGGAAGTGGCGCACGATGCCGAACGGCCTTTCTCGGTACACACAGGCAAAATGGATGTCTGCGTTTTGGGAACCAAATTCTACATATCCTCCTACGGCCGCGATCGCACGCAGGAGGTCGTCCTGCTCTCCGGCTCCGTCAGCGTAGCCCCTGCCGGAGAGCAGGA
>OGLX01001229.1_pt1 | contig 13455 bp, 8 predicted proteins | sample 1572821 | NCBI WGS metagenome assembly OGLX01 (sample SAMEA2581908, study PRJEB24529) | metagenome | biome: Human gut stool | place: China | collected 2011 | reverse complement strand
GTGTTCAGTCCGCCGGAAATGCCGATAGCGAAGTTTCCGCCACCTATCAGTTCTTTGGAGACGATGTCGATCGTTGCGCCGCCGACATCACTGCTGCCGCCTGCGTTGAAGGCTTTGTTGACACCTACGGACTGTATGACGTCCGTTCCGAAAAAGTCGAGAGAGATATTCTTATATTCAGGGTCTTCGGAAGGAAGGGAGAAGCCGTTGAAGGTGGTTGCATTATAGCGGTCGCCCAGTCCGCGGACAAAGACGTTCTTCACTCCGTCTTGTTTGGATACTCCTGATACTTTGGTTACGGCGCCTTCCGCATCGGAAACCCCTTTGCGCGAAAGTTCCTTCACCCCTACGGACTGCACTGCAATGACGGCTTTCTGCTGTTCGAGCAGCAGCATATTTTCATTCTCACGATTCTTCTTTGCTACGACTACCACATCGGCAAGTTCCTGTGCATCCGTTTCCAGTTCCAGATTCAGTATCACCAGTTTGCCGTTCTCCACACGGACCTTGCGACGAACCTCGGTCTTGTATCCTACATATTTTATTTCAATATCATACATACCTTCCAACACACCACCGGCATTTAACTCAAAATTACCGTCCATATCAGTGACGGCTCCGGCCTGAGTGCCTATCAGACGAATCGTTGCTCCGATTAAAGGCTCCTTGGAAAGTTTGTCTTTCACAGCTCCTTTCACCTTGATATTAGCAGCCAGCGAAGAAAGTACACACAGCATACAAAAAAAGGCTGCAACGGAAAATCTTAAAAGAAATAGTTTTTTCATCGAACTTTGCTCTACGTTTTAAATCCGTGGGCAAAGGTAGGGGGTGGGTGTTACAACGGTAATACGGAGAAGATACAATCGGTTGAAAGATAGGTTGCAAGATTATTACACGACAGACAAGCCCAGTGCCGGGATATGACACCGGCCTGTCACAACTGTGACATCGGCTTGGCACAACTGTGACACCACGATGGCACAACTGTGACAAGCCGGTGGCACAAGCCCCCACTCAGAACATCTCCAGAAAGCTTGCGAACAACTAATGGAAGAGATGTACGGACCTTAAACCAGCTTCTTCTTTTTCCGGTAGTTCTCACGAAATTCTTTAGGAGAGCAAGCCTTCTTCTTTTTGAAGATCCGGTTGAAGTTGGAAAGATTATTAAATCCGCACTCATAGCAGATTTCGGCTATTGACATGGTAGAATCCACCAACAGGCGGGAAGCAAAACCAAGACGTATATCAATGATATAGTCGGAGAGATTCTTACCAGTCCGCAGTTTGAAGAACCGACTGAAGGACACATCCGTCATTCCAACCATAGCTGCCAACTGCCCCAGGCGAATCTCCTCCTGATAATGGGCATTGATATACTCCTGCACCTTTTGCACACGGCGGCTGTCCGAATGAATATCTATCTTGGCAAAAGACGAACTGGACAATGTGCGGGCTTCTTCTTCAAAAAGGGAAAGTTCGTAGAGAATCGTCATAAACTTGATTACTGCATAGAATCCCTGTTTCTCAGAAGCAAGTGTATCGAGCAACGGATATATTTTAAGAATGGCGGACATCGGGAAACAAAGTCCTTTCTGCGCCTTATCCAACATCCGGCGGATAGAGTCAAACTGGTTCTTATTGATAAAACTCTTGAAGAAAAGATCGGAAGAAAACTGGATCGTTATCTCCCGTATCTCTTTCGAACGACATTCGTTCTGTTCCCAGACGTGCTCCAGGTCTTTACCTGTTATCAAGACCAAATCATAGTCGCCTATCACTTCGGAAGAATCTCCGACCACCCTTCTCACTCCCGCCGCCTTCTCGGTAAAGTTCAGTTCAAACTCGGAATGATTGTGGATAGGATAAGTAAATTCTGTCTTATAACGTTCTGCAATATAAAAACAGTCCTTGTCTGATAGAGGAGTGATTTCGCGGATTATCTGATTTGGTAACGGTGTAGTCATGACAATGGATAGTTAACAGTGTTTTATTGTTCTAATACTTATTTCTCTATTTTTACTCCTATCCGGCGCAGGTCGGCACCCGAAGGATTCTGGAATACTTGCAAGTCAAATTCGGGAATAATGGCAAGCACATGATCGAATACGTCTGCCTGTATGCCTTCATAGGCAACCCAGACTTTATTGGCCGAAAAGAAATAGAGTTCCAGAGGGATACCGGTTTCCGTCGGCTGGAGCTGGCGGACCATGCAAGTCAGTTCCTGATTAACGGTAGGAAGGCTTTTCAGATAATTAGTCAGGTAAGCGCGAAAAACGCCCAAATTTGTCTGACGACGCCCGTTTACGAGTACTGAATTGTCAATATTATGTTCTTTGTTATATTCTTCCACTACTTTCTCCGTCCGGTCTACGTAATCTTTCAACAACTGTATCTTTCGATACTTCGCCAACATCTCCGGAGTACAGAAACGCACGCTGCTCATGTCTATATTGATAGAGCGTTTCACGCGGCGCCCACCGGACTCCTGCATTCCCTGCCAGTTCTGGAAAGAGTCACTAACCAGCAGGTAAGGCGGAATAGTGGTTATGGTATTATCGAAGTTGCGCACTTTCACGGTGTTCAAGGTTACTTCTATCACCGTACCATCCGCACCGTACTTTGGCATGGTAATCCAATCGCCCACTTTCAGCATATTGTTGGCAGAAAGCTGAATACCGGACACAAATCCCATAATACTGTCTTTGAATACCAACATCAGGACGGCAGCAGAAGCTCCGAGTCCCGTCAACAACACCACCGGACTTTGATTAATCAGAATACTGATGATGATAATAGCCCCTATAAAGAAAAGGATGACTTGTGCCGTCTGCAAAAGTCCCTTCAAAGGCTTGTCCCTATATTGCTCTTTCCGGCTGTATACCTGATAAATGGCAGTAAACAACGAACTGACAAACCGCAGGAACACTGCAAGGATATAAATCATGCAAAGCCTGCGTAAGAAATCGAGCAACCCGGAATCAGCATGTTCGGGGAAAGCAATAGGAATGGCAATATAAATCAGAATCGGTGCCACCATTCTGCTAAGATGTACCATTACCTTATGATCGAATACGATATCATCCCACGTCGCCTTAGTTTGCTTCACCAGTTTTGCCACTACCCGCAAGATGATCCTGCGGCAGATTACGTTAGCCAGTAAAGCGATTCCGATAATAAACAGCAGCACTATCAGATTGTCAATCTTGTCAGCCCATTCTTCGTTCACTCCTGCCGATAGTAACGAGCGGTTGACTTCCTGCATCACTGCTCCTCCCAATTCTTCCACTTCCCCACTCGCTAATGCTACACTCACCGTATCAATTACTTCTTTCATAAATATTTTTTCTCTTTTGGTTTAGTTCTCTTTTATCTATTGTTTATTTCATTCTCCTTTCGCCAAGTATTCCTGAATGTCCTGCCGGAGCCATTCGTAATGAAAGAGCCGTTTATAGGCTACATTCTTTTTCAGCATGATCTCTACATTCACCTGACTGTTCTGATAACAGGTCAGTTCGTTTCTAAATTGTTCATTATGTTCTGCGAGGCGTTTGATCTCCTGCTCCCGTTCACGCCTCAGAGCAGTACAGACCGGAATCAGGAGTTTCATCACGACATTGTCCATTACGTGATGTCCCTGCATATATAAATAAGTCGTTTCGGGCATTAATCCCAGTTCCTTCAATTCATCACGTAAGTTGTTCACCTGATTGACAATACGGGGAAAACGTTTTTTCAATTCCGAAAGTTTCTGATTGACACGGTGTTGTAAAGCTTCCAGACTGTGTTCGGGATGCCTCAAACTTATCTCTTTCAAAGCCGTATATGTATGGAAGTCATACATCGGAAAGGTATAAGTATCACGCTGGCGGTAGAACCAGATATTCCACAGGAAAAGCGGATATACGATTTCCGAGTAACGTTTCAGGTAAGCATCGAAATCGAGAATAAAACGGTCGTTCAACGTAGCCTGCACACACACTTCATGAAGACTTTCAGCAAAACAATGGTAGTTTTCAATGGCGTAAGTGTAGGTCTGGAAAATATATTTGTTCCGGTTAATCTTACGGGAGGTATTGGTAGCTCCTTGCAACAGAAAATCATAGTCACTGTCGACACAGGCAATCAGGCTTCTTCCCAGTTCCTTTGTATTCAGCGTATTCATCAACACCATCTTCTTCCCTTTTGCCAGGGAGGTGGCGGAAGGAAGCATCACCTGGAAATAATGTTCGTCATCTTCAAATTCTTCGAGCAACGTACGCCAGAATGCGACATCATCATAGCTTTCTACATAAGCAATGATACGTCGGCGCGCCTTCTTCGAGTAGAGTTTATGGGCAGCGTTGAAGTAAGAAGAAGTCAGGTTATCTCTTAGTGAAGTTGCCATGTTGATAGTTACTAATTATACAAATTATGGTTTCGTTTGGGAACATCCTTTTTCAAACGTATGTTCCAACGAGGTGGATATATCGCTCACTTCCGTCACGGCGTCCAGCCAACCTTCCATAATGACGGCAGGCGAATGGGTAGTCAGGATAATCTGCACATTCGGATTCAGTTCCCGTATCATTGAAATTAATCTCTGCTGCCATTCGATATGAAGGGAAGCCTCCGGTTCATCCATAAACAGCACACAATGGCTGTTGTCCTGCACGAGTACCGTCAACAGAATTACTAACATCTGCTTTTCACCGGAAGACAGTTTATAGGGAAACAGCAGTTCGCCATCCTGATAGAAAGCAATGTCGTTCCGTTTACGGTCTATCTTCTTACGGGTATAGCTGAACAGTTCGTCAATCATATCCTGAAAACGACGTTTGGCAATCGACAGGGTCGCGGCTTTTCGCCGTTCTTCTTCATCGTTGCTCGAAAGCATTTCTATCATTTTATTGCCTATGTTGACCTGATAATCAAGATAACGGCGTTGGAGAAGGTAGAGCTGCCAGTCCAGTTCGGACTTCACATTCTTATCTGCCATACGGGCTGTAAAGTCGCCCATAATCAGGGGGCGGTCGTAACTGCGAATCACATCATACGGTATATAGGTGGCCTCGGGATTGTCGAAGAAAAGACGCACGCCGTTTTTTTCGTCGCTTTTCATCTCGCCGGAAAGGTCTTCAAGATAGCCGACGGAACGATTGAGAATCGTTGTCTTCCCCACTCCGTTAATGCCGGAAAGGATATTTACGTCGGGACGTAAATCCCAGCTTATATTAAAACGTCCCCATAGTCCGTGGATTTCGATACGACGGATATAATTGGCTTGTTGTTCCATAATATTCAAGTTTAATCAAGGCAAATATAAATAAAATGTCCCGTTTTCATGCACAAACGGGACATTTTGTTTTATCGTCTTCTCCTTTCTCTGTTTCAACAGAAATGAGACTACTTCATTTCTATCTCCGGTGTGGACGAGGACGCGGTCTGGCAGTAGTCCGCCGGGAAGATGATTACATAGTATCGCAATGTCTGCCACAACACCTTTCTTTATCATTTATCAAATGCTTATTATGATTAAGTCTTTGTCTGTGCAGGGAAGAATTATTCCCCTTGCCATTTTTTCTCAAAGTATGTCAGTTTATTTACCGGATTGAGAAAATACAAGAATAAAAAAGTTACCTTTGCCAACCGTTTTTTCTAATTAGATGTTATTCTTATAAGATTATATTAGATCACTATTATCAGCATGGACAAAAGTAAGAATCTACACGGTCATCTGTTTGCGTTGACAGCAAACGTTATGTGGGGTTTAATGGCTCCTATTGGTAAATCGGCTCTGCAAGAGTTTTCCGCTCTTTCCGTCACTACATTCCGTATGATAGGAGCTGCGGCTGCTTTCTGGATGTTATCTATATTCTGTAAACAAGAGCACGTCAACCACAGGGATATGCTAAAGATTTTCTTTGCTTCTCTGTTTGCCTTAGTATTTAATCAGGGGATCTTTATTTTCGGACTTTCCATGACTTCGCCTATCGACGCCTCTATCGTAACTACTACTTTGCCGATAGTAACCATGATTGTGGCTGCCATTTATCTGAAAGAACCGATTACAAACAAGAAGGTATTGGGAATTTTTGTAGGTGCTATGGGGGCACTTATCCTTATTTTAAGTAGTCAGGCTGCAAGTGGCGGTAACAGAAACCTTATCGGCGACTTGCTCTGTCTGGTAGCACAAATCAGTTTCTCTATCTATCTGACGGTATTCAAAGGATTATCTCAGCAGTATTCAGCGGTAACAATCAATAAATGGATGTTCGTTTACGCCTCGATATGTTATATACCTTTCTCCTATTATGACATTTCAACGATTCAGTGGGCCTCTATTTCCACCGTTGCTATCATACAAGTGCTCTATGTAGTACTAGGGGGAAGTTTCCTAGCCTATCTCTGCATTATGACGGCACAAAAACTGCTTCGTCCTACCGTTGTCAGTATGTATAATTATATGCAGCCGATTGTGGCTACGATTGCTGCCATTATTATGGGAATCGGAAGTTTCGGCTGGCAGAAAGGACTTGCCATTGCGCTCGTATTTCTCGGTGTATATATTGTAACGCAAAGTAAGTCGAAGGCTGATTTCGAGAAAGCAGGAAGGGAATTGTAATAACCACCAATCATTATTAGTTATCAGACACGGATTACACAAATTTCACAGTTCTTTGATTGACTAAAACTGTGAAGTCCGTGTAATCTGTGCCTGAATAGTTTTATTCTAGTTAGCCAGGATAGTCACTTCTGCACCGGACGCAAAGTCTTGTCCGTTCTGCGAACTCAAAGCAGTAAAGCGAATATAACGTGCCTTTACCGGCTTGTCGAACATCACCCTCTTTTCCTTTGGGTTATTAGCAAAAGTACCTTTCTTGACCGGATCACCCCATTCTTTACCATCCATGCTGACTTGAATAGAGTAATCCTTGATATTGCCATTATTTCCATTCTGACGCGGCAGATAGGTAAAGCCTTTGATTTCTTTTACTTCACCTGCATCAAGATCCACCCAGTGCGGATATTTGGCAACCGTTACTGAATACATTGTATGCCATATCGTACTAGGATCACCGTCAACCAGATTAGCAGCATCTCCATCGCCTGATTCCTGGCTGCTGGCATATACCACCTGCATCTGGATACTTTCTATCTTTTCAAACTTCATAACGGCACTAATATCCTTATTGTCCTTATACCATGCTTTCACAGTACCTCCATTACGCAAAGGAATAGGTTCTGTATATTCCTGTACCTTTTTACTACCGTCAATCGTATAGCAGAATACAGCGTCTTTCTTTGCCGACGTCAATTCTACCATCCCGGCAGGAGTACGTGTGATAGACAAAGGAATATCTCCGGCAGGAGCAACATTAGCAACAGCTGCCAAATTCGCACCAACAGCCGGACGGATAATAAAGCCCATATTATGATGACCGGCAAATACCCTGTCTTGAACAAGAGGGCCACCTTGACCGCAGCTATTACCACCCAAACCGGTAACTGCACAATCCAGATGCAAATAAGTATCACCTGCTTTAGGCAATTGATATGGATGAGAAGCCAGGATCAAATCAAGAGCAGAATATTGAAGTGCAGACACCGACAGGCGATCGGTAGCTATAAAGACTGCCCCTTGTCCTGCCTGATTCGTCAATGCACACCAACGTACATCTTCATGATTACCCATATCCTGCGGCTTCGGGAAATTCACAAACTCACCCGCTACCGTATTCGTATGTTGCTCTATAAACTGGCCACTCTTACGGTCGGCATAGTTATCAATCGGTCCACGACCATAATAAGTAAAGTTAGCATATTCCTGAGGAACTTTCATCACATAGCCAAGACGTGGCAAAGTCAGGCTGGGACGAGTAGAAGTAATACTGGACTGCAATTCGATAGAGCCGTCCGGATAAACCGTCCACACCTGATTGGTAATAAACTTAAAGTCATTGGCTCCAAATTTCCGGTCTGTCAGTTCCACAATACTATTCTTACCGGAACTGGTTCCCCCTTTAATGCTTGCAGCATTCGGCGCCTGCGATTCTACGGTAAAACTCAATACCATTTTACCATCCTTCTCACGAGCTGTTACCTCTATCATTTTATGTTGCAGGTTATGCAAACCATATTCAAACCAAGGAGCATAGAACCAGTTATCATTGTTTGTAAAGGCACGAAGTGCATCAAGTTTCGGTCCGTTTCCGGCCGCAATAATTGTTTTATCGCCGTATTTCAAGCTATAAATACTTCCGGTCTGCTGATCGAATTCCGCTTCAAAGCCGTCCCCTTTAATTTCGATTCTCTCTGTACTCGGGTTCATACGACTCTTCAGACTTCCCGCAGTAGCGGCAGCCACTTCACTGATTAGCGGACGATCCGTAGCTTCCTTCACCAGTACCTGTTCTTCCGCCATTACGAAGTCTTTATCAGCCCAAGGCATCTTGTCTTTCAATATAAACTGCACTTTCACAAAGTACTCCGCATCTTTTTTAAACGCAGCACGATTATAGGGAAGAGAGATTTGCATCCGCTGGCGGGGAGCCAGATTGATGTCTTTCTTCAGAGTTGCCTGAATAGCCTTGCCGTCCTCATAAACGGACCACATCAAATAGTAGTCGTCCGCCAGATTCTTGAAATAATACTTATTGAAGATCTCAAAGACACCCTTCTCAACATCGACAGCTTTCACTCCGATATTCTGATATACTTTTCTCACTTCATAATATTGAGGTTTCGGTTCCAGATCTCCGAACACGATTCCGTTCATTACAAACTGCCCATCATTGGGAGTATCGCCGAAGTCACCTCCATAAGCCAGATAACGCGTACCCGTTTTCGGATCGTAATTATACATGGACTGGTCTACCCAATCCCATATAGCACCGCCACAGAAGAAGTTGGTAGACTCCATAGCTTCCCAATAATCAATAAGATTACCGCAAGCATTTCCCATTGAATGAGCATACTCGGAGATATGGAACGGATATTTAATATCATATTTCCCCTGTACAGCACCACGTACCCAACCGATAGACGGATACTGATTCGAACCCATATCAACAATATCATTGTTACGTTCATATTGTACGGGACGGGAAGTATCGAACTTCTTCAACGCATCATAAGCCGCCACAAAATTCTTACCCGGACCGGCCTCATTACCTAACGACCAAATCACGATAGAAGGATTGTTGACATTGGCATGCACCATTTCCATAACACGAGCCACATGAGCATTTTGCCATTCCACCGGATGAGAAAGCGAAGCGGCACCATAATAATATTCGTGTGATTCGATGTTAGCCTCATCTTCCAGATAGATACCATATTTGTTGCACAGGAAGTACCAATACGGATCATCCGGATAGTGAGAGTTACGAACATGATTGATGTTAGCACGCTTCATCAGCATAATTTCTTTTTCCATCATCTCACGGGTAATGGCATGTCCCACAGCAGGGTTGGATTCATGACGGTTCACCCCTTTCAGTTTAACGGTCTTTCCGTTCACATAATAATAGCGTCCGGCAAGCCCGAACTCATCTTCTGACGCAGGTGTATCTTTGATTTCCACTTTCCTGAAACCTACGATAGTAGAAACCGTTTCAATAGTCCTGTTCTTTTTATCTTTCAGTTCAGCAACAAGCGTATAGCGATAAGGAAACTCCGCCGACCACTTGTTAGGAGCCTTCACCTGAAAAACAGTTTGAACCTTACCAATCTCATTCGGAACGATCTTCTCTATAACCGGAGATGAAACGCCGTCTACCAACGTATTTTCATCAGAATACAGTTTATTGGCATACAAAGAATAATATACTTTATAATCCTTGGCTGCCTTTTTATCCAAGTTACGGATATCAGCGTTGATAGTCAAAGAACCATCCGTATAAGTAGCGTCCAAATCGGGAATAGCCACTAAGTCACGGAAATGAACCTTGGGAACCGAGTACAAAGCTACCGTACGGAAGATACCCGGCAGACGGAACATATCCTGTGCCTCCAGAAATGAACCATCCGAGCTACGATATACTTCGGCTGCTACGATATTTTTGCCTTTCTGAAGATAAGGGGTAATATTGAAATTAGCGGTATTGCGCGAGTTCTTGGAGAACCCCACATACTTACCGTTAATCCAAAGATAGAAGAAAGAATCCACACCGTCGAAACTGATGAATACTTCCCTGCCATCCCAATCCTGAGGAATCTCAAAATCGCGGCGGAAGGAACCAACCTCATTACGGTGCTTATAAGTAGTCCAGTTAGCGGGCGGAGTACGCATCACTCCTCCGCGCCAGTCGTCTACCTTCACGCTATGTTGGAAGATAACCGGTTGATTGACATAAATAGGAGTTCCATACTTCAAGCTTCCGTCTTTCTGAATACCATAGATATTCCAGCTCGACGGTACAGGGATTACGTCCCACGAAGTCACATCATAATTCGTCTGATAGAAATCTGCCGGACGGGAATCGGGGTCGGGTGCCCAATGAAACTTCCAGTCGCCATTGAGAGACTGCCAGAACTTACTGTTTTCGGGCAATACTTTGCGAGCACTTTCCAAGTCTTGAAACGGAAAGAAATAAGCATGCGGCTGCTCCTTATTGAGTGCCAAGTTTTCGGGAGATTCCCACTCCGCTCCTGTCGGAGCATTCAAGGTAGCATAGGTAAACCCTTCCAAAGGTTGGTCTGCGAAACTCTGTACTGTGAGGGTGCAGCACAGAAGACCTGTTAACAAGGTTTTGTTCATAAGGTATTTTAAGTCAATAAATAATATTCTGTGTCCAATATTCATGGTTCTCTGAATGTAAATACAATCAGAAAGCATACCACCCCTATTTTTTCATCCGCTTTTTAACGTTCTTTTTCTAGTCGTCCCGTTTCAGGTCTGCGAAATAAGTATCGAGTAGGCTCTTTGCGGCTATAAATGATGTCAGATTTCCTTGCAACACTTGCTGTTCCTTTTCCAGAAGCATGGCTTCAATCTTCGGATTATGATAGAAACTGTCACGAAGTTGTTCGTTGATCGTTTCATACATCCAGTATTTACTTTGCTCGTTACGACGATATTCAAAATAACCGTTGGTCTTCACAAAGTCAATATATTCATAAATCATATCCCATATCTCCTTCACTCCGATATTATAAAAACCGGAATAGGTCAACACTTGGGGAGTCCATCCCGATTCGGGAGCAGGGAAAAGATGCAAAGCGTTACGAAATTGAGTAGCAGCCAGTTTTGCACGTTCCAGATTATCCCCATCGGCCTTGTTGATCACAATGCCGTCGGCCATTTCCATAATACCGCGCTTAATGCCTTGCAACTCGTCTCCTGTACCTGCCAACTGAATCAGCAGGAAGAAATCTACCATAGAATGAACAGCCGTTTCACTCTGTCCCACCCCGACGGTTTCCACAAAAATCTTATCGAATCCGGCAGCCTCGCAGAGTACAATCGTCTCACGCGTTTTACGTGCCACTCCTCCCAACGAACCTGCCGAGGGGCTAGGGCGGATAAATGATTTCGGATGTACGGAAAGCTGTTCCATACGCGTCTTATCTCCTAAGATACTGCCTTTACTACGTTCGCTACTGGGGTCGATAGCCAACACAGCCAGCTTTCCTCCTTTTTCAAGCACGTGCAAACCGAATACATCTATCGAAGTACTCTTTCCCGCGCCGGGAACTCCGCTGATACCTATACGGACAGAATTTCCGGAATGAGGCAGGCATTTCTCTATCACCTCTTGTGCTACGACCTGATGTTCCGGTTTCACACTTTCCACTAATGTCACAGCCTGGCTCAAAATAGTAATGTCGCCTTTCACAATCCCCTCAACAAACTCCGCCACCGAAAGCTGACGCTTTTTCGGCTTACGTTTCAGGTAAGGATTTACAGATGAAGGCTGCTCGATGCCTTTGTTGACAGCAAGCCCTTTGTATTCTCCACTATTTTCAGGATGTTCCATAGCCATAGAATTTAGCGTTTGATATTGATTTCAACTTTGGGATTCAACGGGTCGTTTGTAATCATAAGAATGCGTAAATGATGCTTCTTATTACCGACGTCACGTTTACGAATCGTCACTTTCAGTTTCGTCATTCCGTCCGGCGGCAGCACGGTCTTTTTCAGACTAACGCCCACAGAAGAATTAAACACCTGCAACTTACTGATTACTAACGGAGTCTTTCCGGCATTAGCAATCAAGATATTGTAGCTGGCTTTCTTTTTCTTTATCAATGGTACACTGAGGTCTATATTTGTTTCCGAGATACGGATAGCCGGTGCGTCCAACGAATCTTTCGCCGTCATCCGCGAGAAATCAGGAAGTAGAATAGCCGAAACAGGAATTTCATTATCCTCACTGACCTTATCACCGGCAAAACGGGAGAGATAGACGGAAGTCTGTGTCAATCCGTAATCATTCAGTTGGCTGGCGTCCAGCGTCAGTTTGACAGTTCCTTTCTTTCCTTTGAGCAGCACTTTAGGTTCCGCCTCCATTTTCAGGTAAGGAGGAAGATGCATCAGTACCGGTTCATAAGGACGGTCGGAAAGGTTGGCAATGCTGAACGTCATAGTTGGTTGCTGTCCGCGATATACATCGGGGAAGGCAAATTCATCCCGGTCGATACGGATATTACCGATAGCGAAAGGATGAGTCTTCGTATAATCCTTTATTTCCTGCACCACTTCACCCGTAAACTTCAGATAAACCAGACTCGGAGTAGCATTGCTATAAATACCGACCGACTTCTCGAAACGTCCCAATGCTTTGGCATCAAATGAAGCCTTTACAATACCTTTCGCTCCGGGAGCAATCGGTTCTTTTGTCCAGTCGGCCACGGCACAGGCACAAGAAGTGGTGACGTTGGTCAGCACCAAAGGCTGATTTCCGGTATTGGTAATGGTATACTCCACTGTCACCGGACGTTTCCATTCTATTTGTCCGAAGTTGTGCGTCTCCTTATTAGAAGAAATACGAGGTTGGGCGACAGCTGCCAAAGTGACAATAAGCAGAAAAAATATAGATAGTAAATTACGTTTCATGTGATATATTTTATTTTGGTGTACAAATGTAGGAGTTTTAGATGAGTTTTTCATCACAGATTACATAGATTAACACCGTTTGAGAAAATACTTTACCCTGTGACAACTCCTGCAACGCGGTATTCATCAACAAAAAGTTCCACACCGATGAAGGCAGCCTTCATCGGTGGGGAACACCTTCCTCATCGGTGGCGAGTCCCCTGCTCACCGGTGGGGAAGAAATCTTCTCCGCACGTTATTTAATAATAATTGTCATCGAAGCCGAATGCGAAGCGTATTCCGGCGCATAGGCGCATTGCATGGTTGCCAAACCTGTCTCATAGGTTCCCGCTCTGCTGATACGATAGCTATGCTCCAACACATACACTCCTTTTCCTAAATGGTCAAAGAAGAAATTGGTAGAAGCATCTTTAATGTCC
>OGLX01001216.1_pt1 | contig 13581 bp, 15 predicted proteins | sample 1572821 | NCBI WGS metagenome assembly OGLX01 (sample SAMEA2581908, study PRJEB24529) | metagenome | biome: Human gut stool | place: China | collected 2011 | reverse complement strand
TAGCTCAGTTGGTAGAGCAGAGGACTGAAAATCCTCGTGTCGCTGGTTCGATTCCGGCTCTGGGCATCTTTTTTATTCGGCGGAAACCACGTAGAATCAAGTGTTTCCGCCGTTTTTTAATGGTTGAAAATCACTTAGGTGTGCAAAAGGTGTGCAGAAATTATGAAAACAGAATTAAATATTTGACTTTCCCCAATACCTTTCAATGGCTGCCTGGTTCAGTCCTTCTCCAATGACGATTAAGATTGCCTGACCATTTGGAATTGGCTGAATTTCTGTTTTTTGATGCGTAACGTTGAGGGAAATCCACGATCCATCAGAGAGTTTCTGAAATCCCTTGATTCGAAATACTTTTCCACATGCAGGATCATTTAGGATTTTGGTGCAGGATTCTTTCAGAAATTCTTCTGTGAAATCCATATTCATAAAATATAAGCTGTCGTATGTTTTCTTATCATCAAACCATAATTTGGCGTAATCTGCGGAATGATAGCCAGAGGAAAGGATGGCTTTGAAATCTGCATCGGTTAAATCATCCCAGTTTTTTTCTATTGTAATAGAAGGAGTTGGTTTCTTTTCAGTATGGAGAATCTCAAAGGATTGGTCTACATAGTTTTTGGTAGAGATAAGTTTCTCCGAGCTTACTTCCTGAACATGACTGTATAAAAGGGCACCAGCCTGTGCTACCTGTGACGCGAGAAGATAACGGGAAGATTCGGATAATGTCTGTTCCAGATCGGCATCTACGATGGTAATTACATTTCCGATTTCATACCAGCGGTCGAGGGGGGATTCGTGTAATGCATCAAAAAATTCGTCCATATCGAAGATACCGGATGGCTCTACAAGGACACGATCGTAGCCGCACATGCCCATAGCGATCAGCTTCGTCTTGAACCGGCGGCGGTGGCAGTCGGCATCACAGCCACCTGCAACCATTTCCAATGTACAGTGATCCCCTAAGATATCCTGCAACAGCATGGCATCAACATTCACGGCTCCAAAATCATTTTCGAGGATGCCGATGTTCATTCCCTGTTGCAGCAAGTAGGTGGCGTATTTTTTTATAAAAGTTGTTTTGCCGGAACCTAAGAATCCGGTAATTAAATCTATTTTTATCATTTTTATAATCTCCTTTTCAAGAAATGTGTAATTTGCAGATTTATATTTCTATGCTGTTGTTCATGGTGTTTCTAAAATCAAGTTCATTATATAGTTGTCCGAAATGAGCGTCAAATATATTTTCTACGGTTACATAAGAAAATATCTCAATAGCAGATTGTTTTGTTGTCAATCTGAACGGACGTGACATAGAAATAGTATAAGAGAATGTTTGCGGAGAAAAGATGGATATTTCAAGTTATGTAACGGTGCTGCCGATTGTGATCATTTGTTATCTGGTTGGAATCGGGTGTAAGGCGAGCAAGAAGATCAGCGATAAGACGATTCCGGTGATCGTTGGTATCGTGGGAGGAATCGTTGCAGTGCCTGCCATGTATGTGATGAAAAGCTTTCCAGCGGAAGATATTATTACGGCAATCTCAGTTGGAATTATGTCCGGATTTGCATCCACGGGGATCAATCAGGTGTATAAACAGAGCAAAAAAGAGGAGTGAAAACAGGTAAATAAACCAATTTTGACGGAATACGTACCAATTATGCATGAACGCGAAAAAACAAAAATTTATGTGCTATTATGTAAAAAATGACAGATTATTTATGTAAAAGTAAATAGATTTGCGAAGGATAAAACATTTAGGAGAGAGTGTGTAATATGGTTGAAAATAATGTGGAGTCAGTAAGGGAAAATGACCGTTATTTGGAGGCAATTATCAATCGGAAAAAGAGGACAATCCCGATTGCATCTATAGAATATGTAGAGAGCAGAGGACGGAAAATCGTCTTGCATCTGGGGTGTGGAGAGATGACATTTTATTCGAAGATTTCCGAGATTGAGGAGAAACTGGTCAATAATGGATTTGTCCGCGTGCATCAGAGTTTTATGGTTCGCATGGCAGATATATCGAAAATAAGCCGAACATCTATAAAGTGTGGGAAGATAGAGGTTCCAGTGAGCCGTAGGTATTATGGGGAGTTGAGGAAGATGGTTATGGAATAAATATAGCTATAGTATAAGGAACGCGATGAATAGAAGAGGCACGTCTAGATGATTGAATATAAGATATATTCTAATATAGGGAACCGCGAAGTGAATGAAGATAGCGTAAAGCAGTTGGAAAGAAACGGAAAGTTTCTTTTTGTATTAGCAGATGGGTTAGGTGGACATGGACATGGGGAATGTGCATCTGGATTGGCAGTTACGACTTCTTCAGAGATGTTTAACAGTGATTTTTTCAAGAAAATAAAGAAAAAGAGTTTCTTTCACAATGTTTTAATTGTGCACAGGATATCATAACAATGACACAGAAAGAAACGAGAGAATATGCAGATATGAAAACAACTCTGGTATTGCTTTTGATTTCAAACAATCATGCATATTGGGGGCATATTGGTGATTCCAGATTATATTTTTTTAGAAAAAACAAATTAATTACACGGACTTTGGGGCATAGTGTACCACAGATGTTGGTTAATACAAAACAGATACGAGAAAAAGAAATTTGAGGACATGAAGATCGAAGCCGTTTGCTTCGTGTTGTTGGAAGTCCGTGGTCAAATAGACAACACCTACCGATTTATACATCAATAGGTGTTGTTAGATAATTTTCTTATTACTGAATCCCAAATCTTCACCACTGAACTTTTCGTAAGCCAAGCCAATCTTTCGGATTCTTTTGTGAATAGCACTGTGAGTTTTGAAACCTAATTCTTCTTCGATTTTTTCGAGTGTAACATCATCCATTCGCATTGTGAGTATTTTCCTGTCTGTTTCAGAAAGCGTGTCTAAAAATTTGCTGACTGCAATCGGTTCTAAAACCATACTCTCAACATTAACATTGTCATCAGGAATATCCCACTCCATTCCGTCTGTATTCTCTGCATATTTTTCTTTTATTTCATCAAGAGATTCAACGGATATTTTTGCACGAGTATGATACCACTTGCGGTAAAAATCAATTTTTTGTCGGCTCTTTCGATAATCAAAATCTTCAAAGCAGCGATATTCTGCCGCCACAGCAATGATCTCATTCATATTGTGTTTTGCCATTATTTTAGGAACGAGACAAGTGAATGTTTCTGAGATTTCTTCTTCGGATATATATCCGAGGTCTTCGTATACATTGCTGCTTTTTAATATCTCCTGTGACTTAGGGATAACCCCTTCGTCTTCCATTCCTTTAATCCAAATAGAAGCTGCGTGCGCATATCTCCAAGACGGCTCATATCCTGAATAAATCTCCCCTTTTTGCTCCAAGCCCCATAAAAGGCCACACCATAAAGGCGTAAGCGTCGATGATTACCAGCTTAAATAAATCACTTTCTATTATTTCTATGGCACGACGATTTTGAAGCAATTTTCTTGGATTTCTTGGAATACTGTTTATTTCTTCTCCGCACTTATCCAAAATGCTTTTGGGGATGAAATAGAACGCAGAAATATATTCTGCATTGCGAAACGGCGTGATTTCGCCGTTTTTTCTTTTTAATAATATTGGCATATTTTTTTGCCTCCTTTCCAGAGAGTATGCTCTCTATTAATTTAACGACATAGAAAACTTGTTTTGTTCCTGAATTATATATGAAAACATAAAAAATTTTAAACGGTTATAAGATGTTTACAATTCGCTATAGCTTATGATATAATATACTATATATAAGTTTAAACGAATAGGGAGAACTGTACTATGGAAATTTCTGAAGTTATAAAAAATATTCGTTCCCAACTGAGTTTATCTCAAGAAGGATTAGCAAGAGAATTACATATGGGATTCACTTCAGTTAATAGATGGGAAAACAATAAATCAAAACCCAATCAGATTGCAAGACACACTTTGGCAGAACTTTGCAGGAAAAATAATTTAGATCAGGAATTGATAGATTTATTAGAGAAAACAACTAAGTGAAAGGTGCCGCAATATGAAGAACGAAAAACAAATTGAACTGAGTTTTATTGAAAAACTTAAAGAGTTAAAGTATATATATCGAGAAGATATTAAAGATAAAGCCTCTTTAGAAGAAAATTTTAGAAAGCATTTTCAAGAACTTAATAGGGTTAGATTAAGTGATTCTGAATTTGCAAGATTGAAAGAAAGCATCATTACACCAGATGTGTTTTCAGCGGCAAAAATCTTGAGAGAAACGAACACATTTAAAAGGGATGATGATACACCCCTACAGTACACCCTTGTAAATACGAATGATTGGTGCAAAAACGAGTATGAGGTAATTAATCAGCTTCGTATTAATAAAGAAAATAGTCATCATAGATACGATGTTATTATTCTTATCAATGGCATTCCTGTTGTACAGGTTGAATTAAAGTCGCTCCAAATTACTCCTAAAAGAGCAATGGAGCAGATTGTTGATTATAAAAATGATCCGGGAAATGGATATACAAATTCTTTGCTCTGTTTCATGCAGCTTTTTATTGTCAGCAATGAAAGTAATACCTACTATTTTGCCAACAATAACAAAGAGCATTTTGCTTTTGATGCTGATGAACGCTTTTTACCTGTATATCAATTTGCCGATAAGGATAATAAAAAAATTACCCATTTGCACGATTTTTCTGAGGCTGTGCTGCGTAAATGTGCTTTGGGTGAGCTGATTAGCAAATATATGGTCTTAGTAGCAAGTGAACAGAAAATGATGATTATGAGACCATATCAAATTTATGCGGTTAAAGCCATTATGGATTGCATAGAGCAAAACAGAGGAAATGGCTATATTTGGCATACAACAGGAAGTGGTAAAACTCTTACCTCTTTTAAGGCATCTACCTTGTTAAAAGATAATCGCAACATAGCAAAATGTCTTTTTGTGGTAGACAGAAAGGATCTTGACCGACAGACCAGAGAGGAATTCAATAAGTTCCAAGAGGGATGTGTGGAAGAAAACACCAATACGGAAACTTTGGTAAAAAGACTTGTTTCGGAGGACTATCGAGATAAAGTTATTGTAACGACCATCCAAAAGTTAGGTTTGGCGCTTGACGACGATAATAAGCGGAGTAAAGAGAAAAAGAAAAAAGGTGAGCTCACATACAAAGAAAGATTGGCGCCTTTAAAAGATAGCAGAATTGCAATTATCTTTGATGAATGCCATCGTTCACAGTTTGGAGAAAACCATAAAGCAATCAAAAACTTTTTCCCAAAAGCTCAGTTGTTTGGGTTTACTGGCACACCTATTTTTGAAGAAAACGCAACTTACAAGCAAATTGATGGAACAATCGGTTGTTATACAACTACGAAGGATATTTTTGAAAAAGAACTGCATGCTTATACGATTACTCATGCCATCGATGATAGAAATGTATTGCGATTCCATATTGACTACTTCAAGCCGGAAAATGATAGAGATGCTTCAAGAATCAATGAGGAACAACAAAAAAGGGCTGTGGTACAAACTATTCTGTCAAAACATGACGCTATAACAAATAACAGAAGATACAATGCTATTTTAGCTACATCATCAATTAATGATGCTATTGAATATTACAACTTGCTCAAAGAAGCACAACAAAATTGTATTGATGCCGATGACAGTGAATTTACGCCATTAAATATCGCCTGCGTATTCTCGCCGCCGGCGGAAGGTAATAAGGATGTTCAGCAAATTCAAGAGGATCTTCCGCAAGAAAAAGAAGATAACAAAAAAGAACCTGATAAAAAGAAACAAGCGTTGACCAGTATTATCAAAGATTATAATGAACAGTATGGAACCAGCCATGACATCAACAATTTTGATGTGTATTATCAGGATGTACAGCAAAGAATTAAAGACCAGAAATATACTAACGCAGATTATCCTCATAAAAACAAAATTGATATTACCATTGTTGTGGACATGCTGCTGACCGGTTTTGATTCTAAGTATCTGAATACTTTGTATGTAGATAAGAACTTAAAATATCATGGCTTGATTCAGGCATTTTCCAGAACAAATCGAGTTTTAAATGATACAAAACCTTATGGTAATATTCTTGATTTCAGAAGCCAGTCTGATGAAGTAGATAAAGCTATTGCTCTGTTTTCCGGTGAAAATAACAGTAACCGAGCAAAAGAAATATGGCTTGTTGACCCAGCACCAAAGGTTGTTGAGAAACTGGACAAGGCAGTAAGTGAATTAGAAAAGTTTATGGAATCTCAAGGATTGGAGTGCAAACCGGAAGAGGTAAACAACTTGAAAGGTGATGCCGCAAGATGTGAATTTATCAATAAATTCAAGGAAGTACAGCGTTTGAAAACGCAGTTGGAGCAGTACACGGAAATTGAAGAAAAAGACGCAGAAAAAATCGAGGAGCTGTTGCCGGAGGATACCCTGCGTGCGTTCCGTGGTGCTTATATTGATGTGGCACAAAGACTGAAATCTGAGCAAGGAAAAGAGAACGAGGATAAAAATTCTGAAGTTGAACAGCTCGATTTTGAGTTTGTTCTGTTTTCGTCTGCAATTATCGACTACGACTATATCATGGCATTGATTGCGAAATACACCCAGACCGAACCGAAAAAGCAAAAAATGAGTAAAGAACAACTCATCGGCATGCTTTCGGCTACTTCCAATTTGCTTGATGAAAGAGAAGATATTATCGAATATATCGATTCGCTTCAAGTTGGCGTGGCTTTGGATGAAAAGGAAATCAAAGCAGGGTATCAGAAATTCAGAGAGCGGAAAAACAATCAGGAAATTAATGTCATTGCAGAAAAACATGGGATTGAAATCCAAAGTTTGCAGGCGTTTATTCAGGAAATTATCGACCGTATGATTTTTGACGGCGAAAAGCTTAGCGATCTTTTGACACCGCTTGACCTAAGCTGGAGAGAAAGAACGCAAAAAGAACTGGATTTGATGGATGACCTGATCCCGTTGTTAAAGAAACTGGCAGATGGCCGTGAAATTGTGGGGTTGAATGCGTATGAGTAAGAAGAAAGAACTAGTGCCTAAGTTTAGGTTTCCTAAGTATGTGAACTCAGAACAGTGGATAAGCACAGAGTTAAGCAGCCTGCTTGATTATGAAAGACCTGATTTATATATTGTAGAAAGCGATAATTATAAAAATGAAGGTATTCCTGTGTTAACCGCTAATAAAAGTTTTATATTAGGTTATACAGATGAGAAAAATAATATTTATAGTCGTGTTCCAGTAATTATTTTTGATGACTTTACTACAGAAAAGAAGTATGTAGATTTCCCATTTAAAGTTAAATCATCGGCTATTAAAATTTTAAAACCAAAAGGAAATAATGTACTTAAATTTGTTTTCGAATTAATGAACACAATAAATTTTGAAGCCAAAGAACATAAAAGATATTATATTTCAACATATCAAAAATTATTTGTTTATGTTCCCAAAGATGTTAAGGAACAACAAAATATTGCTGATTGTTTATCCTCCACTGATGATCTGATTGACGCAGAAAGCAGAAAACTGAAAGTATTAGAAAAATACAAAAAAGGATTGATGCAAAAGCTGTTCCCTGCTGAAGGGAAAACTCTGCCTGAATGGAGATTTCCTGAGTTTCAAGATTGTGAAGAGTGGGAAACAGTGAAATTAGAAAAATTAGCATTATATAGGAGAGGAAGTTTTCCGCAGCCATATGGATTACCAGAGTGGTATGATGAAAAAAGTGGGATGCCATTTATTCAAGTATTTGATGTTGATGATAATATGAAGCTAAAATCGAATACAAAAAATAAAATAAGTGAGTTAGCGGCGCAGCAAAGTGTATTTATTCCGAAAGGTACATTAATAATAACAATTCAGGGTTCTATTGGTCGTGTTGCAATTACTCAGTATGACGCATACATAGACCGAACATTACTGTTATTTGAAAAATTTTTCAGGAAGATAGATAAAACTTTTTTGGCATACAATCTGCAATTGTTGTTTGACATCGAAAAGCAAAAAGCACCAGGTGGAATAATTAAGACTATTACTAAACAAGCTTTAAGTGAATTCTTAACAAGTATTCCTCGAATTGAAGAACAAGAAAAAATAGCGGGCTGCTTGTCAGAGGTAGATACCATGATTACAGAACAGTCGAATAAAGTAGAACAGTTAAAAGCGCATAAAAAGGGATTAATGCAGGGATTGTTTCCTTCTCTTGAGGAGGCAGATGTATGAGTATAAATGTACCGGAAAAGCTGTCTAAACAGGAATATAACGGTCTTCTTAACGATTTGAAAAAATTTGATTTAACTAAATACACAGATCTGATTAAAGAAAATTATAAAAAGCCAAAAGGAGAAACAGAGTATTCCTTAAAAGATGGTATTGCTGAGCCAATTCGCATCAATTTAGATTATGTGCTTAAACGGATTTCAGATAAGCAAGTGTTCGACAACCTGCAAGAAATCGCCCGATATTTAAGGATGCTGCTGGAAGATAAAAAATATGTTTTACTATTTGCCTATAATGGTACCGGCAAAACAAGGTTGTCCGCCGAATTTAAGACATTAGGGCAGACGCTGAATGAAGAAACGGGAGAAAAAACGGCAGACACATTATATTATAATGCTTTTACAGAAGATCTCTTTTACTGGGATAATGATTTAGAAAATGATACTGAGCGATTTTTAAAATTGAATAGACACTCTCGGTTCTTTTCTGGCCTGAGAGATTTGGAAATGGAAAGCAGAATTCGCCCCTTTTTACATCGTTATGCTGATTTTGATTTTACCATTGATTATGATGAATATAAAATTAGCTTTTATAGGAATGTTGTGATCGACGGAGTCAGTCAAAGAATTGACAATATCAAAGTTTCCCGTGGCGAAGAGAATATATTTATCTGGTGTTTTTTCTTGGCTATTATGCAGTTAGTTGTGGATAAAGTAGAATCCTATGATTGGGTCCAGTACATTTATATTGATGACCCAATTTCATCTCTGGATGATAATAATGCAATTGCTGTGGCAAGTCATTTAGCAACTTTAATGAGTGGCGCAGATATAAAAGTAATCGTGTCGACACATCATGCGTTATTTTATAATGTTTTGTGCAATGAAATTGCAAAGGCGGAAAGACTGTTTTTTCAAAAGCTATCAGGAACTGGTTACATATTAAAGGATACAAGTAAGACTCCCTTTTTTCATCATGTTGCTTTGCTGAAGGAATTAAAGAAGGCTGCTGATTCGGGAGAACTCTATACTTATCACTTCAATATTCTTCGGAACATTTTGGAAAAGACGGCATCTTTCCACGGATATAAAGATTTCTCATCGTGCTTAAGAAAAGAAGATGAGGATTCCGTCGTGTATAGAAGAATAATAAATCTGTTAAGCCATGGTAACTATTCGATTTTTGATCCAAAAGAAATGGTCGAAGAAAACAAAGAACATTTTAAAAGAATACTGAATGATTTTTTGGAAGATTACAAATTTAATCAAAATATATTTGATACAGAGCAAGTACAGGAGGACAACTGATGAATGACACACAACAAAAACAGTTAGGCTCAACATTATGGGCGATTGCTGACAAACTGCGTGGCGCAATGAACGCCGATGATTTTAGAGATTATATGCTGTCTTTTCTCTTTTTGCGCTACTTGTCCGATAATTATGAAGAGGCAGTAAAAAAGGAATTGGGAAGTGATTATCAGAAAAGTGAGCTTGAAATTCAAAAAAATGCAGAGGATCTTGATACCTATATTGACGAGCTTAAATCCGTTATTACCCAATACAGTAGATCGCTTTCTCCGGAAAAATTAGGGTTACATGAAGACAAAAAAGACCATCAAAAAATCGAAAAAGCAAGACAAGATTTTGTAGATGATAATAATAAGATGCTCTATAGCCACAATATAATCCCGCTTGCAGTCTGGTATATTCGCAATTTGGATCAAGTTGATATGCTTGAAAAACAAATGCGACGTAAAATTCATTATGTGATAAAACCGGCATATTTGTGGAGTAATATCTATGAATTGGCACGAACACAAAATAGTCAATTGCTGAAAACTTTGCAGAGTGGCTTTAAATATATTGAGAATGAGTCGTTTGAAAGCAGATTTCGTGGATTGTTTTCAGAAGTTAATCTGGATTCCGATAAGCTCGGGAAAAATTATGGTGAACGCAATAGCTTACTATGTTCGATTATTACAGAAATCGCAAAAGGACTTGCCGAATTTCCAAATGAAACAGATATTCTGGGTGACGCCTACGAATATTTGATTGGCCAGTTTGCTGCTGGTTCTGGTAAAAAAGCGGGTGAATTCTATACCCCGCAGCAGGTTTCAACTATCCTTTCCCGAATTGTATCTCTTGATAGTCAAGATCCAAGCACCGGGAAAAAGAGCAAACTAAGAAACGTACTCGATTTTGCCTGTGGTTCAGGTTCTTTGTTAATTAATGTACGAAAACAATTTGGTGCAAATGGTATCGGTCAGATCTATGGGCAGGAAAAAAATATTACTACTTACAACCTTGCTCGTATGAATATGCTGCTTCACGGTGTAAAGGACTCTGAATTTCAGATTCATCACGGAGATTCATTATTAAATGATTGGAATATCTTAAATGAGATGAATCCTGCAAAAAAAATGCAGTTTGAAGCAGTGGTAGCCAATCCGCCTTTCAGCTATAGATGGCAACCCAAAGAAGAAATGGCAGAAGATTTTCGATTCAAGAATTACGGACTTGCACCAAAGTCAGCGGCAGACTTCGCCTTTTTGTTGCACGGATTTCACTTTTTAAGTGATGACGGAACAATGGCAATTATTTTGCCGCATGGTGTACTGTTCCGTGGTGGCGCTGAGGAAAAAATCAGAACAAAACTTCTCAAAGATGGAAATATTGATGCTATCATTGGTTTGCCGGCAAATTTGTTTTTCTCTACGGGTATTCCGGTGTGTATTCTGGTTCTTAAAAAATGCAAGAAATATGATGATGTGCTAATTATCAATGCAAGTGAGTATTTTGAAAAAGGGAAGCGTCAAAATACGCTTTTACCTGATCATATTGATAAGATCATTGAAACATACCAATACCGAAAAGAAGATGACAAAAAATATTCCCGCCGAGTTTCTATGGAGGAAATCGAGAAAAATGGATATAACCTAAATATTTCTCGTTATGTCAGCACTGCGCCCGAAGAAGAAATCGTTGATATTGAAGAAGTACGGCAGGAGCTTGAAAAAATTGAGAATGACATTAATGTGGCAAAGGCTCGGCATAATGAGTTTTTGAAGGAATTGGGATTGAATTTATTACCATAAGAAGAAAGAATCAGTTGTGATGTTTTGCAACTGATTCTTTCTTATTTACACATAGATTATTTCAGCATTAACTATTTCGGTAGCTCTTTCTCGAATATTATTGAGTTGTGAACACCAAAGCATTGGATTTCTTTCCTTAAGTTCTTCTGTTATATTTTCGCTTTCTGTTAGTTGCTTTACGATTTGAAGAAACATATTTTCAGCCTGATTTTCAATATCGACAAGATAGTCGTTTAGTTTCCCGCTTGTCAACAGGTTCATATAAATAATTTTATGGTGCTGTTTTAAATATCTTGCGTGTCGCTGCCCCCATACTCCGATCGGCTGACCTTGTTGTTCTGGCAAACGGAGATTTGGTATCAGGTAATCTCCAACTTGCGTATAAGTACCGCCCATTTGTTCAAATAATGACTTTTCCATAGTATTTTCCTCCTGTATTTTAGTGTACTTTTATTTTAAATAAAGACAGGTAATAACACCAATGTGCCGATAAAAAATACAGCGTACCTGCTATATCACAGATACGCTGTATTTTCATATATTTATTTCGGGATATGTATTTACTAATTGCCGAAACATTTTTCTTGACGGCTGTCGTGAACCGCCCTCCCACTTAGAATAGATACTCAAACTAATACCTGCTTTTTCAGCAAAAGTTGCTTGATTTAATCTGTGTGCTTTTCTGATTTCACGAAGTCTATCACTGTATGGATAATCCATAAATTGAGCAAATTCATCGAAGAGCATATTTCTATCAATTTCAAGGATTTCAGCCATAGCAACGGCTGTTTGATATGGTATCGGGAATCGTTCACGCTCATACATTAACACTGTTGCGGGTGCAATTCCTACACTCTCGGCTAACTGTCGTGTGGTTAAACACTTTCGCTGTCGGTAGTATTTTAGCATTGCCGCAGGAGTTTGTTCTGTAGGAACACCTTCAAAGCAAAAGTGTAAATGCATTAACATTTTCCCGTGCTTATATTCATATAAGTCTGTGTGATTGAGAATAGTGTCGTATTTGCACCGAAATATAGAAGAAAAATTATATATCAGCAAATACGAGCGGATATAGGAAGAATATATACGAAATCAATTACAGACAGCAAGGCAAATAAATAGAGGCTCTTTAAAGGAAAGTTGGTAGTTATGATTATGAAACATTTTATAGTATTATAAATTCATATCCATCTGGTTATTTTCCTGCACTTACGTTATAATAAAGATAATTTTCAAATGAATAACATAACCGAGGTTAAAATTATGAATATCAGAAAATGTGAAAATGGTCATTATTATAACGGAGACAGATACAAAATCTGTCCATACTGTGAGGAATCGAATCTCTTGCGCAGTCCAGATACGGTGAAGCAGGAGAATGTAAAAAAGGAAAAAGCAGACAAGAAGAAAGAACCGAAGGTTCATCCAGTCAAGAAAAAATATGTGGAAAAAGATATCCGCCAGGACTATCGTAAATTGACAGAACTTCTGATCGAATGGAACATATCGATTACAACAATGGAGAGTGCGACTGCCGGACAAATCGCATCGCTGATTACGGATACAGAAGGGGCATCTGCCATCTTCAAAGGTGCGAGCATTACATATAGCAATGAGACGAAGATCATGCAGGGTGTGTCCGCTGAGGTGATTCATAAGTATACGGTGTATTCGAAGGAGACAGCGGAAGCCATGGCGACCGCCTGCGCGAATATGTATGGTGCGGACATCGGAATCGGTGTCACCGGAACGATGGGAAATACGGATCCGGACAATGCGGATGCATCGGTTCCCGGACAGGTTTATTTTGCGATAAGCCTGAAAGGTACTGTTAGGTCCTATGTTGTCGAGATTCCACAGCAACCAAGCAGGTTAATGTACAAACTGGCGGTGGCGAAGGAAGTCTATGATGTATTGATGAGATTGTTTGAGTAAAAAGAAAGACATGATATACACATCAAAATGTATGTCATGTCTTTTTGGTTGCGCAAAACACAAACAATTCACAAAACAACGCTTGAAAAATATGGATATCCATTATAACATATTATTAGAAGTCTGTACCGCGGGGAAACTTCGGAATCAGGCAGATGATTGGAGACAGAATATGAAATATTACATACCAACAAAAGTATACCAGGAGATAGATGCAGTAAAGGTACATGCAGAGGAATTGGCAGGCTATGGAAGCTACGCACTGATTGTGACAGGAAAATATTCCGGACGCGCGAATGGAGCGCTT
>OGLX01001208.1_pt1 | contig 13673 bp, 16 predicted proteins | sample 1572821 | NCBI WGS metagenome assembly OGLX01 (sample SAMEA2581908, study PRJEB24529) | metagenome | biome: Human gut stool | place: China | collected 2011 | reverse complement strand
GCAGCTCATAGTCAGACGCCTGCCGTTTCGTCAATGGCCGTGTGTAGGTCAAATGTCCCCACGCCAGAAACGACCCATTTTCAACCGGGACACGCTGATCGTAGTTGACAATTTCGTCCGGGGCGTTGCGGGGCGGCTTGGGAAATGTCCCAATGTCCACGGGACGCTGGGTAGAATAATACTTGTAAAGGCCGGGAGCTTCGGCCTGCTTGATACCGACATTGTAAAGACGCTGGTATTCCTGCACCCGCGCCGCAAAGTCCTGTTCCAGAGCGGCGCGGTCGCTGCCGTAATGCCCCCATTCATACTGCCGCTGGCCGTCCTTATCATCATAGCAAGCCCATGTGACATAGGGTGAGGGCGCAGCGGGGTTATGCCCCAGCGCAAAGCCCCTGCCGTTTTCCAGCATGACGGCCTTGATGATCTCATAGCCTTGGTTTTTGTCCATATACCCTCCTCACCGTGATACATCCTTTTCCGCCCGTTTTGCAAAGGGCTGAAGCTGATAGGGGCTTTTGCCGTCCTCCGGGCGCAGGAAGTCCAGCCTTGCGGCGGCACGGATGGCGTTCTGATTGAGCTGCCGCTGCCATGCTCCTTGGCTGGGCGCCCACTTGAAGCCCTCGCTTTTGAGCGCCTGCCGGGTATCGGCATCCGGCTTTTCCTCAAAAATGAGCTGCAAGCGGTTCTCTGCCTCGTTGACCTTGGCCTCGCCGCCGGGGAATGTCCAACCCACAAACTCCGCCTTATGGCTCAGCTCCTCGATGCGCTGGCGCACACGGCGGATATTGGCGTTATTGTTGGTGAGCAGATAGGACGGAAACGGAACGGGGTCTTTGCGCCAGTCTTGGGACATGGACGCCTTGACCTTTTCCACCTGCTCCGCCGTCAGCTCGGGGCAGCCCTCCAGCGTCTTATGCTTGAGGTAGTAGGCATTGACCGCCTTCATCATGGCCTGCTGAGACTCCATTCCCTCCAGCTTTTTCGTGAGCTTTTCCACGGCAAGGCCATCGTCGGCGCTGATCCCGCCCCGGCCTGTGGAGCGGATCTTGTCCAGCAGCTTTTCAATTTCGGCGTACTCGCCGTAGTTGCGATCCCGGGCGGCGTTCTGTTTGGCCTTTTTCGCCACAGGGAAATTGCCGCCCCCGGTGATCAGAATGGACGGCACACGGGCGTCAATGGCGTTGCGCTCATTGAGGTTTTCCGCCAGCCTGCGGGCGTAGCGGTCAACAAGGGCGTCGATCTTATCATGGTACATGGGATCGACCTGCGCCTTTTGTTTCTCTGCCAGCGCATAGGCTTCATCCACCATCGCCCGGTAGCCCGCCGTGGCCGAGCCGGGGGCATAGTCGGAATAGCTGTTCATGTCCTTTGCCCGCTTTGCCGCCGCCTCGCTGATCTCATAATATTTAGGCATAAGTCCTCCTTTGGGTCGGCACTTCGGGACATTTTGTCCCAAAGTGCCGCACTAAAAATGTTGACAGTATTTCACCGCAAACGGGGGCAGACGGGAAATCATACTGCCCACCCTCGCAGCAGTGCCGGAAAGTCTTGCAAATAGTGGGGTCCAGATGGCCTAATTGTCAACAGGCCAGCCCCGTTTTTTCTTCATGTGCGCCCGCTGCTGCTGGCGGTGTACCTGCTTGGCGCAGGACGGGGAACAATACCGTGTCCTCCCGTCCGGGAGGAAAGCCCTGCCGCACACCGGGCAAGGCCGGGTTTCCGTGATACGCTCCACGGTCAACGACCTTTCCAGCACGGGGTCAAGGGGCAGCACCGCCGAACAAAAGTAGCGGCAATACGCCCCCGTCCAGCACTTGCCCAGCATATAGCAGGGACAGTCCAGCGGCAGGCATCCATAGTCTTTATCGTAGTTGGCGCACCACTTTGTCACCAGCTTGCGGATCGCCGCCTTTTCCTGCCGGGTCAGCTCACGGCTCATTTTTGCCCCCCGTCTTGGGCGTGAACTGCTCCCGATAACAGAACATACAGCCGATCCCGCGCCAGTAAGGGCAACCATCACAGCGGGAGCCTTTAGGCGACAGACTGGGCGGAACACTCTTGAAGTAGCTTTTTTCTTTCATAAAGTCCTCATAGGGACTGTTGGTAAATCTCATGCTTCATCCTCACTTTCCGTTTCGTCCTCGTCCTCCCAAGGTGGGGTATCGTCATAATCGTCGCCGTAGTCCTCCGCAGCGTCAGCGGCCTGCTGCTTTTTAGGGCGGTAGATTTTGAAATACCAACCAGCCGCGCCGCCGATGACCACCACGGCCAGCACCAGCAGGAGCGTTTCGCCGCTGCTCTTGGGCTGCTTCGGCTCGGGTTCAGGCTCCGGCTCTACCACAGGCGCAGGCTCGGGAGCCTTGCCCTGACACTCACCCATGTTCACGGCGCAGACGGTACAATCCGTGTTGATGGCACCCACGGCGCATTTATCGGTGCAGGAACACTCCGGCAGTTCGTCGCCCGCCGCCTGCATCGCCGCCAGCAGGTCGGCCTCGTCCACCATGTTCAGAAAGTAGGTCTGATACTGTTCGCCGTCCTCATCGGTGGGCTTGTCATAGTCAATGACGATGTAAAAGGTGCTGCCGCCGCTGGTCTGCACCGTGATGAACTGCTTGTTGGTGGCCTTATCATAGAGCAAATCACGGGTCACAAGGTTGCCGTCCTCGGTGAAGCCCTCGCCGGGGTCAACGGTTTCCGTGGGCAGCGGCTCTGCCGGGTCAAGCCCACTCCATTCCTCACCGCCCCCGGCGTAGGCCGTGACCGCCATGCCGCACATCAAAACAGCGGCGCAAAGCGCCGCCGTCAGCTTCTTTATCCACTTATTCATTCGCTGTCCTCCTTATCTGTGGGATCGGACTTCGGGACATTCTGTCCCAAAGTGCCGCCGCTCTTGATGGTCTGGAGCAGCGCGGGCAGATCGGTGAGCGAAACGCTCATGCCGCGCACGATCTCCACGATCTCGCTGTTTTCCGCCTCCAGCTTTTTCTGTTCCAGCTCCTTGAGCCGTGCCTGCTGCTCCGCGATCTTGGCCGTGACCTTTTCAATCTCAGCCTGAATTTTTGCGCTTTTGGATATTGCCATATTCCATGATCCTCCTATTGTCAGTATAGTTTTCCGTAGGCGTAGAAATGGGACTGCCAGTAACTGCTGTTCAGATTGGCGTACCCGATGGGATCGCCACAGTGGAGCATCCAGCCGTCGCCCACATAGATGCCTACATGGGAGATCCCCGGCGTGTCATAAGTCCCCGTGAAGAATACCAAGTCGCCGGGTTTGGGACTGCTCGTCCGGGTGGAGATATTGTATAGCCCCTGCGCCCCCAGCCGCCCGAAGTCCCAGCCGCATTGGTTGTAGACATAGCTGACGAAGCCGGAGCAGTCAAAGGATGTGGATGGGCTGCTGCCGCCCCAAACATAGGGGTATCCCACATACTTTTCCGCCTCTTTCAGAATGGCGGCAAAGGTTTCATCGGCAAGATAGTCTTCCGGGATCTCATGTGCCGGGGGCTTGCTGGTGTACTTGCCCACATAGGGCGAGGACGGGAACAGGTCGGGACGGTTGCCCAGCGTCGCCATATAAAGGGCGTACCGGGACAGGGTTTCCTCGCCCATAATGTAAACGGGCAGATGGGAGAGATTGAAGTTTTCCAGCGTGACAGTGCAGATGTAATAGTTGTACGGAACTTCTACATCATAGTCGTTGCCCTCGCTGTCCGTCCGGGTCACGGTTCGGTAGCGCACCTCCACCACCACATCCTCGGTCAAAATGTACTGGCGGTCAAAGAGCATTTGGAGCGTTCCCCGTACCTCGTCCAGCGTCCACTCGCCCTCATGGAGCGCACAGACGATGGACAGCAGCACATAGGGATCGTGTTCAATGGTGTCGAGGTCAAAGTGATACTCGTCATAATCGTGGGTGCGGGTGTAGGTGTCGAGGTAGTGTTGCAGTTCGTCCTCCAAAGCGCAGTAGGCGGCCTCCGCTCCCAGCAGGTCAGCGTCCTCGGCGGCATAGGTGGACGCGCCGATGGCTCCGGCCACGCTGTTACCCACCGTCACCAGCGAGGACATACACGATTGCAGCACCACCAGCAGAAGAAACGCCGCCAGCAGCAGGAGCAACCCACCGGGGTGTTCCTTGATGTAGGCGGACACCTTTTCCGTCAGCTTGCCCGTGACGGACGCCGTACCCTCGGCGGCCTTGGCGGTCTGTCTGGCAGCCTCCCGCGCCTGCTTTGCGTACTGGCGCTTGATCTTCTGCTTTTGCAGATACCGGGACACCGCGCCGCCCTCCTGCATTTCCGGGTGTTCCTCCACTGTCTTGCGGTAGTAATAATCCGCCGTGGCCTTAATGTGCTTGCTCTTGGCACGCTCCACGGCTTTTGCCGGGTGTTCCCGGATGGCCTTGCGGAGCTTGCGCCTGCCGAAGCGGTACACGGACACCGCCGCCAGCTCGGAACGGTGCGCACCCTCCGTGCCGACATTTTCATGCTCGACCTCATAGAGCTTGCCATGAACAAAACCGTGGACGCCGTGTCCGGCGGTATGGGCAAGACGCTTGACCGCACCGGGCTTTTTCGGCGGCTTCTGCTTTGCCAGCTTCTCCCGGGCGGCGTCCAGCTTCTCGCCCCGGCGCTCCATCCGCAGCTTGGACGCCGCCGTTTGCTCCTGCCGGCTCTTTCTGCGGAATTTGGACTTCGGGACATTTTGTCCCGAAGTGGGGTTACTCGTCTGTTCGCTCATGGGCAAGATCCTCCGGGCGGGTCGTCAACAGATCGTAGATCTCTCCACGGGGGAAACGGTCTACAAACGGGATGGTGACATTTCCATAGAACAGCAATCCCTCGCCGGAATTAGAGTGCGTGATATAGGAGAGCTGATGCTCGGAAATGCCGAGCTGCTTTGCCAAGATCGCACGGTCGCTCTGCGCCTGCGACAGCAGCACCATAAAATCCGTGTTGTCCAGAATGTTCTCGATCTCCCGGCTGGCCAGCAGGTCTTTCACATTCTGCGTCAGCGCCGAGGGGACGCAGCCCTTTTTGCGGAGCATTTTCCATACCGCCACAAAGTAGCTGGCCGTCAGCGGGTCACGGAGCAGGATATGGAACTCGTCAAAGTAGCACCAAGTCGCCACGCCCTCGGCATGGTTGGCGTTTACCGCCGCCGTGACAAATTCATTGGTGGTGTGCATGGCGATTTTGCGGAGGTTTTCACCCAAGCCCTTCAGGACGATGCAGACCACGCGGGAATTGAGGTCAACATTGGTGGGATGATTGAACAGGTTGAGTGAGCCTGTGCAGTAAAGCTCCAGCGCCGTTGCCACCCGCCGCGCCTCCGGCTCCGGCTGGCGCAGCAACTCCTCATACAGATCTTGCAGCAGCGGCGTTTTCGCTGTTTCCAGCCCCAGCGCCATCTCCCGGTACACCAGCCGCACACAGCGGTCAATGACGGTTTTCTCAATAGGCTGCAAGCCCTCCTTTCCGCCCACGATCAACTCACACAGGGACAGCAAAAAATCCGCCTTCATGGAAAGCGGACTATCCTCGTCGTTGATGTTCATTTGCAAGTCCATAGGCGAAATATGGTGAGGACTGTCCGGGGCGATCTCAATGACCTGTCCGCCCAGCCGCCGCACCAGCGGGGCATATTCGCCCATTGGGTCAACCACGATGATGCGGTCATTGGTGGCGAGGAACACATTGATCAGCTCCCGCTTGGCGGCAAAGCTCTTGCCGCTGCCCGTAGAGCCGAGGTACATCCCGTTGGCGGATTTCAGCTTTTTGCGGTCAGCCATAATGACATTGTTGGAAAGAGCGTTCATGCCATAGTAAAGTGCCTGCCCATCCATGCGAAGCTCCCGGGTCATAAAGGGAATGAAGATGGCGGTGGAGCTGGTAGTCATGCCCCGCTGAATTTCAATGCCGTTGTAGCCCAGCACCAGCGAGGACACAAAGCCTTGCTCCTGCTGCCAATCCAGACGGCGCAGGGCGCAGTTGTATTTCTGCGCGATACCGCTCACCGTGAACACATCGTTTTCAAGCCGCTGCCGGGTGGGAGCGAGGTTTACCACCGTAAAGGTCAGCAGGAACATTCGCTCGTTGCGGCTTTGCAGGTCGGAGAGCAGCTCGGCGGCGTCCTTAGAAAAGGTAATGAGGTCGGGCGGCAAAATCTCCATGTCATACCCGGCACGGACGGCCTTTTTCTGCTCCTCCGCTTTCATACGGCCAATGTCGGAGATCTTTCCCTTGATCGTCTTAATGGCCTTGAGCTGGTCTACCGTCTGAATGTGCATGGTGACGGTCAGCTCGGCGTCCAGCTCCAGAACTTCCGCCAGCAGCTTATCTGAAAGCTCCGATGCCATGATCTGCAAATAGGACGCTGCGCCCCACATCTGGCCGACACGGAAAGTCCGGCTCTGCCGGAAATCGAAGCTGTCCGGGGCGATGTAGTCCTTTGTTCCCATGCCCGTTTTGGGAATATCCTTCCACGCAAAGCGGAACGGCTCACGCCCGCCGGGGTGCATCTGCCCGTGCAGGACGCCCAGCCGATCCCGGCCATCCAGCGGGTGGGACTGAACGCCCAGCCGTTTCAGATTGCCCATGACATCCGCCTCCACACGCCCCAGCCGGGGACGCGCCTCCGCCGCACCCTCGGCAGGCAGGCCGAAGGTGATGTACTTGTACCGCTCAATGCCGTTGTTGCTTTTGGCGATCTGACCTTTGAGCATTTCCACGAACTCGCCGCGGATGCTGTTGAAATCATCCTCCTGCGCCGGGATATTCACCTTGTAGCGGCTAACACTGCGGCTGCGGCGGTTGACAAAGGAGAGCTGGAACGGCAGCGAACTGTCAAAATAATTCAGGCACGCGCTCCACCCGCTGATAATGGCGGACTGATCCTCCGTGGATGCCACGGCATAATTGATGTCCTCATATTCCAGCGTCTTTGTGTAAAGCCCGCCGGGGAGCTGGCAGATGCCGTCCGGGTGCATAGCGATATAAGGAATGGTCTGCTGGGCGGACAGCGTCCGGTGCTTATTTGCGGTTTTTGGCTTTTTTACTTTGCTCAATAGGCTCCTCCTTTCGTGCAAATGAGGCATAGATATTTTCCGTTCGGTACGGGCGGATGCCGGGGCGGGTAAACTTGACACGGACGATGTTGCGGATCACCTTTTCAAAGGGTAGACCGTCCTTTTCGTACATCGCCAGCAGGAACGCCGGGAGCATGATCGTCAGCATAGCGAACAGCGCCCCGGTGTTGCCGATGGCCTGCCGGGTCAAAAGATAGATGGGAACGCCGATAGCCGCCCCCATGCCAAAGCAGATTAACTGCCGCTTGGTGAGGTTGAACGCGATCTTTGTCTTGATCTTGGAAAGGTCGTTCGGGACATTCACATAGGGCATCAGTCAGTCACCTCCAGTTTGGGACAACTTGTCCCAAAGTCCGGGATCGTCGGCTCTACCTCGTTGCCCCATACATCCCAGCCGGGAGAGGTCTGCCGTGCGAACAGTTCCACACGGGGCAGATCGCCCATGAGGGCAACGATCTTATCACGGGTTTCGTCCGGCTTTTTGCTGTGGGCTTCAATAGGCGAAATGATAAATTGATGAATGTCGGCGGCCTGCCGCTTGGGGTGTCCCTTGGTCGCCAGCAGGCAGATCTCGGCGTTCGCCCTCGTCCAGAAGCCCAGCCCATAAAACCAGCTATCCGCCTTTTTGTTCTTTTTGAGCCAGACGAACGCAACGGATTTATAGGTGAAGCCCCACGCACGGATAAGCCGCAGAGCCTCCGGGAGCTGGGGAAAGGTCGCCCACATAAAAAGGGCGCTGTCCTTGGCCGCAAGCTCGGCCACAGGCAACGCACACAATTCATCAATGCTCATGGTGGGGTAGTGATTTTCCGCCGCGCCCTGCACTTTCTTTGCCGAGTAGCGCCACGGGGGATCTGCATAAATGATGGGGTATTTTCCGATATAATCACGCTCCTTTGCACATGAAAAAACCGCCTGCATGAAAGCAAGCGGTCTTGTCGGATCATTTTGTTAGGGTCAGCAAAAATGATGTTTATTCGGTTGTTTCTTCGCGCAGTAAGTCTTTGAACAGGACGCTCATGTAATCGCTGCGGCCATACAGAACACGGTCAATGTAGACATCGTTGCCTTGCACACGATAAAACACCATATAATTGCCGCTGACAAGAAAACGATGGTCAGTTCCTATATCTGCAATAGAGGATAACGGGGTTCCCATTTCTGCGAAATTTTTCAACGGGTCAACCGCGTCTATAATGCGATTGATCACGCGCTCCGCAGCAGAACGATTTTGAAGTTCCGATACGATGTAATCCCAAATGTCATCCAAATCACGACGGGACTCGGGTGAATAATGAATTTTATTCTTCATTCGCTCTTGCGCGGAAATGCGCCCTCATATCGTCCGGTGTCAGCCAGCCTTCCGTTTCGCCAGAGTGACGGCCTTTTGCAAGCTCATTCATCAGGCGGATGGTCGCTTGTGTTCTCTCATAGTCCTGCATATCCACGATGGCGTACCGCCCGCGCCCGTTTTTCGTCAAAAAGACAGGAGCGCCCACAGCCACATCATGCAGTACCTCGCTGTAATTTCGCAGGTCAGAAATGGGTTTAATGTTCGGCATATCTATCAGCTCCTTTCAAACACAGTATACCCCATTCTGCTGTAAAATTCAACAGCAAATTTGCTGCAAGATTAGGTGCCTTTCCCGCCCCCGGCCACGGCCAGCCGCGCCTGCTCGATGCGCTGGGCGGCGATGGTGTAGATGGAGGGGGCATTTTCAAAGCAGATGAAGCGGCGGCGTGTGTTCATGGCGGCAACGGCAGTCGTGCCGCTGCCCGCGCAGATGTCCGCCACCACCGCTCCTTCATCGGTATAGGTCTTGATGAAATACTCGCACAGCTCCACGGGCTTTTGCGTGGGATGGATGCCGCCCATCACCGTCGGCACGAACAGCACATTTCCCGGATAACGCCGCCCGTCGCTGGACTCTGAGCCTGTCCGTTCAAACTTGCCGTAGTTGGTACTGCACCCGCTGCGGGGATTGGTCTTGCGGTACGGCTCTCCATAGGTGAATTGCGGATGGTACACCGGGGACTTCTGATAGAACACCAGAATGTTCTCGGACTTTTTCAGCGGCGCACGGTTGGCATTGAGAAAGCCTGTTGCCCGGGACTTGTACCATACCCACTCATAGCGGAGCATGGCGAGGTTGGACGCACCCAGCACCTTGTCAAAGGGGCATTGAGCAAAAAACAGGATGGCTCCGTTGGGCTTCACCGCCCAGCGCACCGCCTCCCACAGCTCCGGGAGCGGCAGCGGCACATCCCAAAAGTTCCGGGTGGTGCCATAGGGCGGATCGGTCAAAAGCATATCCACGCTATGCTTCGGCAGAGAGCGCAAGCCCTTGATCCCGTCCATGAGGTGCAGCGCATCCAGCTTTGGGACACTTTGTCCCAAGGTCATATTCATCCCTCCTTTAATGTGCGCTGAACACGCTGCGGGCGATGGAGCCAGTCTTGAACAGGCAGAAGCAGAGCAGCACGGAATAGCCCATGCAGCCCCATATCGCGCCGATGGGGTCGCCGCTTGTGGCGATGCCCTGTATCAGCACCGCATAGATGGCAACACAGACGAGGATCAATAGCCCTTGAAAGCCCACGGCGAACAGGGACTTCAAATAGTTCTGCCCGGTATTGCCCAACTCCCGGTTAGAGAGCGTAGCAACGGGAATGGGCGCTAAACTGGTCAGCAGGTATATCTCGATCATGCGGCCATAGACGATGACGAAGATCACGATATTGATCGCCCACATGGTCACATGAATGAGCAGGGATTGCAGCCACAGCCCCAGCAGAGAGCCAAGCCCCAGCGTTTCCAGCGTGGCCTCCAAGTCGGCAAGCATGGCCTCCGAAATGTCCGTTGAGCCTTGCACGATCCCGGCTGCCCCGGCGATGACGCTTTGGGACACATCGAACACGGCCATGACGATATTGAAAGTGTTGGACAAAATCAAAATGGCGCAGGCCGTTTTGAATATCCACTTAAAGAAGATCCAGTAGTCCAGATCATGCAGGTTGTTCTTCTCAATAATGAGCTGGATCAGCTCATAGGTGGCAACAAAGGTCAGGATCAGACCGGCAATCGGCAGTATCACCGTTTCAGAAAGCTGCCGGATCAGGGAGAACACCCCGGCGCTCCATGCCGCCGGGGTGGTTCCCACTTGCACCGCAATCTCTCCGACACGGGAATTGACCGAATCAAAAAGCCCCGTGAGGTTGCCCATGATCCCCTCAATCAGCAGCTCTTTTAGCCAGTCTGTCAGCCAGTCGGTGAGAAATCCCATGCTTTACGCCCTTAAAACAGGGTGGACAGCAGAGGGATCAGGGTCGTACCCAGCACGATGATGCCGCCGCCCGCCATGAGCTGTTTCATACCCTGGCTTTTTGCTTATGTGTGATAAAGAAGTAATAGAAGTGTAAAAAATTTTGCCGTTCCTATCCGGCACTTGCGCAGGGTGTCGGATAGGTCGGGCTTATTCTTCGGGCAAGTCAATCTTGCCTACAAAGCTGTAATAAATATCAATGCGCTGGTGGCGTACTTCGTTCTCGTCATACTCACATTCATAGACAACGATTTTCTCCACCATTTCACGCAAGAGGGTGTGTGTCAGTTCCTCGATAGAAAGGTACTTGCGGACAACGTTCATAAACTTTTCAGCGTTTACCGTGGCTTCCTGTGCCTTGTCCAGTTCGCCCTGCAATGCGGCGGCTTTCTCTTTCAGTTCCCGCTGCTCGGCTTCGTAGTCTGCGGACATTTCCATGAAACGCTCATCGCTGATTTTCCCGTTTACATTGTCCTCATACAGACGCTTGATGTAGCGGCTCAACTCTGCAATCCGGCTCTGCACCTGTTCAAGCTGCTTGGTAGCTGCCGCCTGTTTCCTCTTGCCGCCCATTTCATTCTGCTGGATAAGCAGCTTCACGAACCGGGCTTCGTGCTTCTGTGCATAGGCGGTCACTTTCCGCAGATTGTCCAGCACACCCGCCGTCAAAAGGTCGGTGCGGATGAAGTGCGCCGTACAGTCGGCGGTGCGCTTCTTATAGCTGCCGCAGATGTAGCAATCCTGCTTTCTCTTGTCGGTTTGATACCGCTGCTGGTACATCACATGACCGCAGTCGGCGCAGAACAGCAAGCCGGAGAACAAGCCCACATCATCGTAACGGTTGGGGCGTTTGCGCTGCTTGCGTAACTCCTGCACCCGTTCCCATGTCTGCAAGTCGATGATAGGCTCATGGTGGTTCTCGAAAATCGCCTGTTTCTCAATGGGATTGTCTATGCTGTGCTTCATCTTGTAGGACGGTTTTTCCGTCTTGAAGTTCACAAGACAGCCTGTGTATTCCCGGTTTTCCAACAGATGAACAACGGTATTGGTCGCCCACTTACATTCATAGCCGGGGTGGTAGCGGCGTGTACTGCCTGTGCGCTGGTATTCCAGCGTCCCCGGCGTGGGGATTTGCTGCTCGGTCAGCATACGGGCTATCTTGGTAGGCCCGTTTCCGGCAAGGCAAAGCTGGTAAATCTGCTTGACTACCGGGGCGGCTTCCTCGTCAATGATGAAATTTTCGTCCTCGTCCATGAGGTAGCCGTACACGGGCTTGCTGGTAACAGGCTTGCCGCTTAGACCTTTTGCTTTCTTAACTGCCTTGATTTTTTTGCTCGTATCTCTCACCATCCATTCGTTGAAAAGATTACGCAGCGGGGTAAAATCGTTGTCCCCCATTGCGCTGTCCACTCCGTCATTGATAGCGATAAAGCGGACGCCTTTCTGTGGGAAAAGCATTTCTGTATACATTCCCACTTGAAGATAATTTCGCCCTAAACGGGACATATCCTTGACGATGACTGTGCCAACTTTCCCGGCTTCAATGTCTGCAAGCATGGCTTGAAATCCGGGCCTTTGGAAGTTCGCACCACTATAACCGTCATCCGTGTACCAACAGAGGTTGGTAAAGCCGTTCTGCTTGGCGTATGTTTCCAAAATGCGCTTTTGGTTGGATATAGAGTTGCTTTCCCCTTGCAGTTCATCTTCATGGGATAATCTCGGATAAAGGGCGGTAATAAGGTTTTGGGTTGTCTGTCTTAACATGGTTTCCTCCGTTTCCGACAGCCAGCCCCACTATTCCGTACTTCGATTGTACCATACAGCGGGGCGGCGTGTATAGCGGCAAAGTGTAAATTTTGCTTCTTTACCGCCCGTCAAATTGCCGATTTTTGCGTAGCGGTTTCCGCTTCCAGTACCTTAGCCATTTTGTCGGCTGCGGTTTCCTTTGCACCCTGCTTGAAAAAGCCGGACACCACAAGGACAGAGTTCCCTATGCGGATTTCCGTCACGCAGTCGGCGGGTGCGGTGCTTTTCATGCTGTGTCTGATATGCTCTTTTTTATCGGTCATAGGCGAACTCCTTTCAATCGTTCATCAGTTGCTTTAAGCGGTTTAGCTTGTTTTGTGCGCTTTCCCTGCGGAAGTTCTCGCCGGAGAAGCAGACCGGGGCGCACATTTCAAGCAGTCGGTCATAAATCCGGGCGTGGGGCGTGTCCTGCGGGTTCTGTAACTCGGTAAGCGTGAGGTTGGTCGTGACGATCAGCGGCTTGCCGCTTCGATAACGACTGTCAATCACATTGTAGACTTGCTCCAATCCGTACTCTGTGCCACGCTCCATTCCAAAATCATCAAGGATAAGCAGCGGATAGCGGCAGAGGTTGGAAATATACTCGTTCTTGCCCTCGAAGGTGGCTGCAAGGTCATTGAGGATAAGGGCAAAATTTGTCATGCGGACGGAGATTTCTTTCTCCATGAGGGCGTTTGCAATGCACCCAGCAAGGTAGCTTTTGCCTGTGCCGACGCTGCCCCAGAGCAGATAGCCGATGTTCCCGGCTTTCATGTCCTCCCAATGCTCCACATAGAAACGGGCGGTTTTCATCTGCGGGTTTCTGCCGTTGTCATTGGCAAAAGTCCATTCCCGCATAGCCGGGTCGGTAAAGCCCCGGCGTTTCAGTTCTTCTACCTTGTCCCGGTGCTTTCTCTGCTGTTCGGCGGCTTCACGCTCCATGCGCTGCGCCCGCTGGCAGTCACACTCTGCCGGGTGTCGGTCACGCCCGAACAGGGCAACCTTATCAGCTGGAAAATAGGCTTCTTTCGGTGTCCGGCACTTGCCGCAGTAGAGCAGACCGTCCTCGCCTGTGTAGCCCTCCGGCTCGGCGGTGGCTGCTGGTATCTGTAAATTCATATCTTCAAAAGCTGGTTTCATAGACTTTCTCCCTCCTTGTAGCTGTAATCGGGTATGCCCCTTTTCGGGGCAGCTTTAGCGGTATCATCAGCCGCCCATCTGCGGATAGTGGCGGCATGGTTCTTGTATTTCCTCCCGGTAGAAGCGATATAGCCGGATAGCCGGTCAATATAATACTCCCACTTGTCGGGCAGTTCTGCTTTCAGTTCAGAAAGCTCCGTATCTGTCAAAATCACATTTTCATATCTGCCGTAAGCTGCGGGGGCGGCTCGTCCCGGTTCTGACTCTCTCTCTTTTTCTATCTCTATATCTATCTCTTTCTTTATCTCTATCTCTGGTGGACGAATGTCGGACAAA
>OGLX01001207.1_pt1 | contig 13702 bp, 10 predicted proteins | sample 1572821 | NCBI WGS metagenome assembly OGLX01 (sample SAMEA2581908, study PRJEB24529) | metagenome | biome: Human gut stool | place: China | collected 2011 | reverse complement strand
TTATATAACTGATAAACAATGCATTGTGCAAGAACTCGATTTTTTGGCACAGCTTTGGCATATAGTAGGGTGGAAAACAAATAAATAGTATTAACAATTAAAAAAGACAAGTATGGAAGATACGTTATCATTTTTGTTCTTGTGTGCTACCGGTGTAGCATGCTATTGGTTTTTCTTCAAGTGTGTGGACTGGTTTGAGAAAATTTAATATGAGAAAGGAGAATTAAATTATGTTTTTAGCACTGTTTATACTTTGTGTAGTGATTTTCGGGTATTTGATGTATGTCCTGATTAAGCCCGAAAAGTTTTAATGGTAATTAGTTTTTAAAGTAAAAAGATGAACACAGAAATTTTAGGTGTAGCATTGCAGATATTGCTGCTGATAGTTATCAGCTATCCATTAGGAAAGCATATCGCCAAGGTGTACAAGGAGGGAAACGATTGTATGCGTTTCATGGCTCCGATTGAAAGATTTATTTACAAACTGGCGGGTATCAACCCCAACGAAGAGATGGATTGGAAGGTATTCCTGAAATCTCTGCTTATTATAAACGTATTTTGGTTCTTCTGGGGTATGATCCTGTTGGTATCGCAAGGATATCTTCCTTTGAACCCCGATGGAAATAGCGGACAAAGTCCGGACTTGGCGTTCAATACGTGTATTAGTTTTATGGTTAACTGTAACTTGCAGCACTATAGCGGAGAAAGCGGTTTGACTTATTTTACACAGTTGTTCGTCATCATGTTGTTCCAGTTCATCACTGCTGCAACAGGTATGGCTGCCATGGCTGGTATTATGAAATCGATGGCAGCCAAAACAACTAAAACAATCGGTAACTTCTGGCACTATTTAGTGATCAGCTGTACACGTATCCTTTTCCCGATGTCTCTGATCGTAGGTTTTATTTTGATCCTGGAGGGTACACCAATGGGCTTCGAGTCTAAAATGACAATCCCGACATTGGAAGGAGCTGAACAAACTGTTTCACAAGGTCCTACAGCTGCAATCGTTCCGATTAAACAGTTAGGTACGAATGGTGGTGGTTATTTCGGAGTAAACTCTTCTCACCCTTTGGAAAACCCGACTTATCTGACCAATATTATAGAATGCTGGTCTATTCTAATCATTCCAATGGCATTGGTATTTGCTTTGGGATTTTATCTGAAACGTAAAAAGTTAGGTTATGTGATCTATGGTGTGATGCTGTTTGCTTATCTTTTGGGGGTATTCTGTAACGTTCACTATGAGATGGCAGGTAATCCGAAAATTGACGAGATGGGTATTGACCAGTCTTGCGGTGCTATGGAAGGTAAGGAAACCCGTCTGGGTCCGGGCGCAACCGCTTTGTGGTCTGTGACTACGACCGTCACCTCTAATGGTTCCGTTAACGGTATGCACGACAGTACAATGCCTCTTTCCGGTATGGTCGAGATGTTGAACATGCAGATCAATACATGGTTCGGTGGTGTCGGTGTAGGTTTCATGAACTACTATGCATTCCTGATCATTGCCGTATTCATCAGCGGTTTGATGGTCGGACGTACACCGGAATTTCTTGGTAAGAAGGTTGAGGCTCGGGAAATGAAGATCGCTACGATCGTATCATTAGCTCACCCGTTCGTTATCTTGATCTTTACCGCAATTTCCAGCTATGTGTGGGTATATTGTCCGGGCTTTGTTGAGAGTGAAGGCGGTTGGTTAAACAACCCCGGTTTCCATGGTTTCAGTGAAATGCTATATGAATATACCTCTTCTTCCGCTAACAACGGTTCCGGTTTCGAAGGATTAGGAGACAATACCTATTTTTGGAACTATACTTGCGGTTTGGCGTTGATCATTTCACGTTATTTACCAATTGTCGGACAGGTTGCTATCGCAGGTCTATTGGCAAACAAGAAATATACTCCAGAAAGTGCGGGTACATTGAAGACCGATACCGTTACATTCGGTGTGATGACATTCTGCGTAATCGTGATCGTAGCCGCATTGTCATTCTTCCCTGCACAAACATTAGGCCCGATCGCCGAATATTTTAGTATTTACTAATTGACAGATTAAGAAGATGAGAAATAACAAAACTGCTTCTTTATTTCCAAAGAAGCTCGTTATAGAAAGTTTGAAGCAATCATTCATTAAGTTGAATCCGCGGATGATGTTCCGTAACCCGATCATGTTTATCGTGGAGGTGGTGACATTCGTCATGTTGTTCGTTACTATATGGGCAGTAGCCACAGGCGATACGACGCAAGGATCTTTCGGTTACAACATGTTAGTATTTATTGTATTGTTCGCAACGCTGCTTTTCGCAAATTTCGCAGAGGCGATTGCAGAAGCACGTGGTAAAGCACAGGCCGACAGTTTGCGTAAGACTCGTGAAGAGACTCCGGCTCGTTTGTGTGTCGGTAATAAGATCGAGACTGTCAGTTCTTCTCAGTTGAAGAAAGGCGACATCTTTATTTGTGAAGCCGGCGATACGATTCCTTCCGATGGTGAGATCATCGAAGGCCTGGCTTCTATCGACGAAAGCGCCATTACGGGTGAATCTGCTCCGGTGATCCGTGAAGCAGGCGGTGACAAGAGTTCGGTTACTGGTGGTACGAAAGTATTGTCAGATCAGATTAGAGTAAAAGTCACAACTGAACCGGGTGAAAGTTTCTTGGACAAGATGATTGCTTTGGTAGAAGGCGCTACTCGCCAGAAGACTCCGAACGAAATAGCATTGACTATTCTTCTGGCTGGTTTCACTTTGGTATTCGTTATTGTATGTGTAACGTTGATTCCTATGGCTGATTATACGAATATTGACCATCCGGGAACTTATATCTCCATTGCAGCCATCATATCTTTGTTTGTCTGCTTGATACCGACTACTATCGGCGGACTGCTTTCTGCCATCGGCATTGCTGGGATGGACCGTGCTTTGCGCGCTAATGTAATTACAAAATCCGGTAAGGCGGTAGAAACAGCCGGTGACATTGATACCTTGTTGCTAGACAAGACTGGCACCATTACAATCGGTAACCGTAAAGCTACTAAGTTTCATTCGGCTTCGGGTGTTGACGAGAATTTGTTCGTAGAGGCTTGCTTGTTGTCCTCACTTTCTGACGAGACTCCGGAGGGTAAGTCTATCATTGAACTGGGACGTGAAAACGGTCATCGTATGCGTGATTTGAATACTACCGGTGCTCATATGATTAAGTTTACAGCCGAAACAAAATGTTCGGGTGTGGATTTGCAGGATGGTACTCAGATACGTAAAGGCGCATTCGACGCTATTCGCAAGATTGTGGAAAATGCCGGAAACAAGTTCCCGAAAGAGATTGAAGAGGTGATTGCTGTAATTACCAGCAACGGTGGAACTCCGCTGGTGGTATGTGTCAATCAGAAAGTTACTGGGGTAATTGAGTTGCAGGATATTATCAAACCGGGCATTCAGGAACGTTTTGAACGTCTTCGCAGGATGGGTGTGAAAACTGTGATGGTGACCGGTGACAACCCTTTGACAGCCAAATATATTGCAGAGAAAGCTGGAGTAGATGATTTCATTGCTGAAGCCAAGCCGGAAGACAAGATGGAATATATCAAAAAAGAACAGCAGGCCGGTAAGCTGGTGGCTATGATGGGTGACGGTACAAACGACGCTCCCGCCCTTGCACAAGCTAATGTGGGGGTGGCAATGAACAGCGGTACGCAGGCAGCCAAAGAAGCTGGTAACATGGTGGACCTTGACAACGATCCGACGAAGCTGATTGAAATTGTGGAGATTGGCAAACAGTTGTTAATGACACGCGGTACGTTGACTACCTTCTCCATTGCGAACGACGTTGCCAAGTACTTTGCTATTATCCCTGCTTTGTTTATGGTAGCCATCCCTCAGTTGGCTCCTCTGAACATTATGGGACTGCATAGCCCTGAAACGGCCATTCTCTCGGCTGTCATATTCAACGCTATCATTATTCCTATCTTGATTCCGTTGGCTTTGAAAGGTGTTCAGTATAAGCCGATCGGTGCCAGTGCGCTACTTCGTCGCAATCTGTTGATTTATGGTGTGGGTGGCGTCATTGCTCCGTTTGTCGGTATCAAACTGATAGATATGATAGTTAGTCTGTTTTTTTAAAACTTGGATAAAATGAAAACTCTTTGGAAATCATTTAAAATAACAATTGCATTTTGCATATTTTTCTCTCTGTTCTATATCCTTGTCTTGTGGATATTTGCACAGTTCGCCGGTCCCAACAAGGGAAATGCAGAGGTGGCAACACTCAATGGTAAAGTGGTAGGTGCAGCCAATGTAGGCCAGATGTTTACGCAAGATATTTATTTCTGGGGACGCCCATCTGCGGGTAATTATACAGCCGATGCTTCGGGTGGTAGTAACAAGGGACCTACGAACGATGAATACCTGGCAGAAGTGGAAGCCCGTATCGATACTTTTCTGGTACATCATCCTTATCTGAGCCGCAAGGATGTGCCTGCTGAAATGGTAACCGCCAGTGGTTCCGGTCTAGACCCACATATCACACCTGCTTGTGCTTATGTACAAGTGAAGCGTGTGGCTCAGGCACGTGGCATGAACGAGGCTGAAGTGAAAGCCATTGTAGACAAGAACATCAGCAAACCCTTTTTGGGGGTGTTTGGTACGGAAACTGTCAATGTGCTGGAACTGAACATTGCATTAGAAGAAGCCGATCAGAATAAATAATTTTTTAGTTGTGTTTGTCATGTGTTATGGGCAGGAGCGGAAGTATTTCTGTTCAGGCAGCGAAAGACTGTCATTTTACAGGGGGAGCCGAAACTTCCTTCCTGCCTTTCAACGATTGATTAGTAATGGTAAATAAATAGTTGGATATGAAAAGTTTAAAAATATCAATTCTAGTTTTTGCGAGTATGGTAGCTGCTTGTTTTATGGGAACCGGCAAAGTGCAAGCTCAGGAATTTACAATACAAGGTGATTTAGTCAGTTCTTATGTTTGGCGCGGCTTTTACCAGACGGGAGTCAGTTTTCAGCCCACTTTGGGTTTTGGGGTCGGTGATTTTTCTTTGACGGCATGGGGCTCTACCGATTTTGACGGAGTTTCTTCAGGAGAAGGGGCTGCGGCTAAGGAGATTGATTTGACGGCTGCCTATGCTTTGGGAGAATCAGGTCTAACTTTTTCTGTTGCCAGCTTGTGGTGGGGCGGACAAGGAGCAAGAAAGTATTTTAATTTTAAGAGCCACGAAACAGCTCATCACTTTGAAGCGGGATTAGCCTATACATTGCCGGTTGAAAAGTTTCCTTTGTCAATCGCTTGGTACACTATGTTTGCCGGAGCTGACAAAGATGACAAAGGCAGGCAGAATTATTCTTCGTATGTTGAACTCAACTATCCGTTCAGTGTTAAGTCTGTAGATTTGAACCTGATTTGCGGATTTCTGCCTTATGAAGCTGGGGTAGGAGTATATGGCGTTCCTAACAGCGGGTTTGCCGTAACCAATGTGGCACTGAAAGGTATTACGGGAATCAAGATTACTGACAGTTTCTCAATACCTGTATTTGCACAAGCCATTTGGAACCCTCGTATGGAAGATGCACATCTGGTATTCGGCTTTACTTTAAGGCCATGATTTATTTAGATATAACTTTAGAACTCATGAATTAGTGTTGGATGCCCGTGGCGGTCGTGATGATCGTTACGGGTTATATGGCATATATAAGACAAGTAAAAAAACAGAAGAAATGAGTAGGGAAGAAAGCGTACAGCATTTTCTTGATTTGATTAAAAAGTCGCGGCGTGGCAAGTTCAAAGTCTACATCGGCATGATTGCTGGTGTAGGTAAATCTTATCGTATGCTTCAGGAAGCACACGAGTTACTTGACAACGGAGTAGATGTGAAGATAGGCTATATAGAGACACACGGGCGTGCCGGTACGGATGCTATGTTGGAAGGATTGCCCGTTGTTCCTCGTCGTAAGATATTCTATAAAGGAAAAGAGCTGGAAGAAATGGATTTGGATGCCATTATCCAGATACACCCTGAGATAGTAGTGGTGGATGAACTGGCACATACCAATGTGGAAGGTAGCCGGAATGAGAAACGCTGGCAGGATGTGATGGATTTGCTTGATGAGGGTATCAATGTGATTTCTGCCGTTAACATCCAGCACATTGAGAGTGTCAATGAAGAAGTACAAGGCATCTCGGGTATTGAGGTGAAGGAACGTATTCCCGATAGCGTTTTGCAAGAGGCAGATGAGGTGGTGAATATTGACTTGACTGCGGAAGAATTGATAGCCCGTCTGAAAGCTGGAAAAATTTACAAGCCGGAAAAGGTCTCTACTGCCTTGAACAATTTCTTTAAAACGGAAAATATTCTCCAATTACGTGAACTGGCTTTAAAAGAGGTGGCTTTACGGGTGGAAAAGAAAGTGGAGAATGAAGTGGTTACCAGTGTGGGAGTCCGTCATGAGAGATTTCTGGCATGTATCAGCAGCAACGAGAAAACACCACGACGCATCATTCGTAAAGCTGCACGTCTGGCAACCCGCTACAATACTTCGTTTGTTGCCCTTTATGTGCAGACTCCCAGAGAAAGTACTGACCGCATCGGTCTGGCAAATCAAAGGTATTTATTGAACCACTTCAAATTGGGGGCCGAACTGGGAGGGGAGGTCGTTCAGGTGCAATCGCCGGATGTGCTGGGAAGCATTGTTGATACTTGTAGGGAGAAACAGATAACAACTGTCTGCATGGGAAGTCCGTCACTTTCTTTTCCGAAATCATTGTTCATGATATTGAAATACCGAAAATTTGTGCGTGATTTGGCACAAGTAAACATAGATTTGATTATACTTGCATAATATTAATTCTTAGGAACATTATGAATATTCGTACAAAATTGATACTCAGCGTAGGGGTATTGGCTGGAATGATTATTTTGTTGGTTGCTCTTTCTGTGGTGAATCTACAGATACTGACGGCTACAGAGCCGGATAGTCCTGCTGCTGTACCGGGATTGCAACGTGCATTGCTCTGGATTTCTGTGATAGGTGGGGTATGTATTTTTGCCAGTATCATATTGTTGGTATGGCTTCCCCGTTCCATCAGCAAACCTATTCAAGAACTGACGCGTGGGATTCTTGAAATAGCGAACCATAATTATGAGAAACGTCTGGATATGAGTGGACGCGAGGAATTTCGTGAAGTGGCTGATAGTTTTAATCGGATGGCGGAACGACTGACGGAGTATCGCGCCAGTACGCTGAACGACATACTTTCTGCTAAGAAATTTCTTGAGGCTATTGTGAATAGTATTGATGAACCTATTATTGGTTTGAACCGTAATAGGGAAATTCTCTTTATCAATAATGAGGCTTTAACTGTGCTGAATTTAAAACGGGAAGAGGTAATTCGCCGTTCGGCTGAGGAGCTTTCTTTGAAGAATGATTTGCTCCGCCGTTTAGTTCGTGAATTGGTAAATCCGGGTGAAAAGAAAGAACCGTTGAAGATTTATGCAGACAATAAGGAGAGTTACTTTAAAGCTTCTTACATTACCATTATAAATGCAGAGGCTGATGATGACGAACCTCATAATCTTGGCGATGTGATTTTACTGAAAAATATTACAGAATTCAAAGAATTGGATAGTGCCAAGACTACTTTTATCTCGACTATTTCTCATGAACTGAAAACGCCTATATCCGCTATTCTGATGAGTCTGCAGTTGTTGGAGGACAAACGGGTAGGGGTGTTGAACGACGAGCAGGAGCAATTATCGAACAGCATTAAGGAAAATGCTGATCGCCTTCTTGGGATTACCGGGGAATTATTGAACATGACGCAGGTGGAAGCCGGTAAATTGCAGATGATGCCTAAGATAACGAAGCCCATTGAACTGATAGAGTATGCTATCAAGGCCAATCAGGTACAAGCTGATAAATTCGGCATTCAGATAGAAGTGGAGTATCCGGAAGAAAAAATGCCTAAATTGTTTGTCGACAGCGAAAAGATTGCTTGGGTGCTCACCAATTTATTGAGCAATGCTATCCGCTATTCCAAAGAGAACGGGAGGGTGGTTATCGGCGCCAAGCATGACGAGGATTTTGTGGAAATGTATGTGCAGGATTTTGGAAAAGGTATCGACCCGCGTTATCATCAGAGCATTTTTGACCGTTATTTCCGAGTGCCGGGCACTAAAGTGCAAGGTAGTGGTTTAGGTCTTTCCATTTCGAAAGACTTTGTGGAAGCTCATGGCGGTACATTGGCTGTCCAGAGTGAGCTGGGTAAGGGGAGTCGCTTCGTTATCCGGTTGAAAGCGTAACGTTTTCTATTTTTTACGGTACTGTTGCGGAGACATGCCGGTTTGTTTCTTGAAGAATGTTCCAAAATAAGAAGCATTGGGAAAATTGAAGAAGTCGGCGATTTCCTGGATGTTTTTCTGGGTGTTCTTGAGTAGTGAGATGCTTTTGCGGATGATGGATTTAAATATCAGTTCCTGCACCGTGAATCCGCAGACGGACTTGGATAGTGCAGAGAGGTATTTGGGTGATAAGCAGAGTTTGTCTGCATAAAACTCTACGCCGCGTTCTTCCGTGTAGTGTGCATCTATCAGCTGAATCAGCCGGATAAAGATTTCATGTTTGTGACCAACCGTTGTTTTTAGGTTCATCAGTTTACGGTTGTAAATGGAACAGATGCGGTATGTAAGTCCCAGTAGAAGCAGTCTTTGTTCGTAACCATTAAAGGTGTTGTTGTCTAAGTGCAGGGTATTGTCCAATAGGGACATGTATTTCAAAACTTCTTCTTCATCTCCGGTGTTCCATACGTAGCATGGTTCAGTCCGGAGCTGCATGTATAGGTACATGGCTGCCACTGAATTGCCTATGATGTCCCGTATCGGTTCTATCTGGTAAATGAATATGAATAGTTGCAGGTCTTCCGATTCGCTCAACACTTGGAAGAGAGAATCTTCCGGGATGAAAACTGTTTCGCCAGCTTGGGCCGAGAATGCTTTCATGTTAAGTGAAAAGGTGAAGTTGCCTTGGCGGCAGACAATCAGTCCTGCTCCATTAATCATAAAAGGTTTTTTCAGGGAGGCAGGAAAGGAGCAGAGCATACCTTCTGAACTACAAATGTTTTCTCCGTTTGACAATGCGCGGTCTAAGTGGGATAAACGTTCTTGTTGGGTATCCATAACAGACAAAATTACAGGTTATACTGAAAATTGTCTGCTAAGTTAGTAATTTTCGTTTAGGATACCGCACGACAAGCACAAATATCATGCAAAACAAGCAGGCGTAGAGTGTCCATCCTGCCATTTCCTTTACAGCAGAGAGGGTGGCCTGCACTTGGATGCGTCCTTTGGTGGATATGGCAGCCATGCTGATTGCTTCTTGTTTGCTCTTTCCCTGATATTGCATACCTTGTACGGTCTGGGTAAACGAGGTGGATGCTTCGGGGTGCAGCATGTCTACATTCTGTGCATAGCGGGTGACGTAGTGCTGTTGGCGTTCTTGCAGTACATTCGTATAGAGTGCGGCTCCGATGCTGGGAGCCAATACCATGCGTACGGTAAGCATGGTACATATCCAAGAAGAAAGATATTTGTAAGGCATGCGTTGGGTGGCGTAGGTTGGAATCAGCGAATAGAGGAACATCATACCGGTAGAACGGATGATGACCGGATACTTCATCCGTTCGTACAGTCCTGCACCTTGTACCTCGAAATACATGAACATGGCGGAAAGCCCCAATAGAAGGAAACCGGCGGCAAAGAGATATTTGAAGTGTACGCCTTTTACGCTGAGCCAGATAGTGGCTATACCGCCGATGAGGTAGCCCAGCATGGACCAGTTGCTCAGGGTAGCATTCTGGAAGTTGTCCAGTTTCATACCTATGCCCGTGAATACATTGACAAACATGGCGCTGGAATTCAGTACCATTAACAGAAAATAGAATAGGAAACCCATACGGATGGTACGCAGTTTGAATACATCGAGCTGATAGTAAGGATTGCGCTGGGTAGACTCGATATAGAGAAATATGCCGCCAGCAATGATGGCGCAGACTGTGGCCCATTGTATGGTTGGGTCATCGTACCAGTCGAGCACTTTGCCATAAGTAAGCACGTAGGTAATGCAGGTCAGTGTGATGCAGAAGATGGAGGCATTGCCGAACTGCTTGAAGTTGATGGGGAAGCGGCGGGTGGTATATTTATGATAAGGCATAGTGATGAATGTGATGAGGATGCAAAGTAATAGTAGCCCCATCATAAAGTAGTGTATGTACTGCCATTCATATTCAAAAGCGAGCCAGGCGGTGAGCGAGGTTCCCAATTGCCCCAGTACCATGAAGAATAGGTAGATGGCGGGTTGTGCCGCACTCCGTTCGATGTCCAGCTTGTCCCAGCCTTCGTCAGTTGTGGGCTCGTTGCCGGGTGTAATTTTGTCGTACGCCTCGATATGCCCTGCATACTTTATGAGGGTGAAGAGGTTGACCATCATCAGCACCATTCGTAGGAATCCCATAAAGATGCTGCATAGTGCCAGCAGGAAAACGCTGTCTGTCTTGGCACAGATATAGCTGAAGATGTACATCAGGGAGAATCCTGCCAGGCACATCATTTTCTGCCGGCGTATGACTACCAGCCTATACAGAAAAGGGCAGAATGCTGCCATGCCAATGGAAGTGGCGAAGTTGGCAAACTGGATATGCTCGGAAATGATGCCGAGCTCGCTCATCATTTCGGTGCTTGCCACCGAGTAGGTACCGCCCACAGTCAGTATCGGCAAAAAGAATACGAATAGGATGATGATACCTACCGGTTTGGGTACCCAGTTGTAGAAAGGATAGTTCTTGGGGTATGAGGGCATGGGGATAAGGGTTAAGGGGTTAGGGATTAAGGGTTAAAGATTAAGGATTAGGGGGTAAGGATTAAGGAGTTGGTTGCCTTAATCCCTAACCTCTAATCCTTAATCCCTATTTTTTTGTTTTCGCTTTGACTATTACCATCATACCGGCGGCAAGGCTACTGTTGTCTTCTTTAGACAAATCGGTAAAGTCGATGCGGACTGGGATGCGTTGTTGTATCTTCACGAAGTTACCGGCAGAATTATCCGTGGGCACTAGGGAATACTTGGAACCAGTGGCTCCGGAGATAGCAGTGATTTTCCCTTTGAACTCTTTGCCGCTGATGGCATCAACGGTAATGGCTACTTCTTGTCCCAAGTGCAGATTCTCAATTTGGGTTTCCTTGTAGTTGGCTATAATCCACTTTTGTGTGTCAGGCAGAATGTAGGTGATGGTTTGTCCAGCAGTAATGAATTGTCCTTCTTCAAGAGTACGCCGTCCCAATTTCCCATCACAAGGAGCTACTACTACGGTGTAGGAGAGGTTCAGCCGTGCCATTTCGAGTGCGGCTGTTGCCCGTTGTATGGCAGCTTCTGTATTTTCACGGCGATGTGACACTTCGTTCACACCCGACAAGGCAGCTTTCTGTTGCCGTTTCACAGCTTCCAACTTCTTGTGGGTAGCTGCATATTCGGTTTCTATCTGTTCCAATTGAATGGGGGTGGCAGCGTTTCTCTTCACCAAGTTCTGGTATCGCTGGCGGTCTTTCTCCAGCTTGGTAAGGCGGATTTCTATCTCTGCTATGGAGGCGTCGTAGACAGAGGCTGTAGTTTGCGTGGTTTGTAGTGTAGCACCAATGACTGTGGCGCCGGCTTGTGCATCCTTGAGTGCAGCTTCAGCTTCCATGACTCTGATTTTATATTCCCGGTCGTCCAATATAAGTAAGGTATCTCCTTTGTGTACTTCTTGGTGTTCTGTGAAACAAATTTTCTTGATATATCCTGATGCGCGCAGATTGACGGGAGATATGTATTGTTCAATCTGTGCATCATTACTGGTTTCCGTCCGTTTGTAGTTCAAAAAGAGGCAGGTCACTTGAATTATTCCCCAGATAAGGATAGCTATTCCTAATAGGCTGACAACGATTTGCCAACGGCGAAGCTTCTTCAATTTCCGTGCTTTTTCTTGGTGGGTACTTGCGGTGTTATTGTTCTCTTTTGTTTCCATATTTTCTATATTATATTGTTTACTTATTATATATACATCCGTCCTTGAATACGGGCTCTATTCATCTTCCTCTTTAATGAATTGAGGGGCTCAACGTCTCCAGCTGTCCCGTCAGCTTCAGCAAAGTCAGATTGGTTATCCGGTAATTGTAGTGGGCACTGATATAGTTGTTTTGGGCTTCGCTCATCCGCATTTCGTCCTGCAATACTTCGGTCATTGAAGCGATTCCTTCCCGATAACGGTCCATAGTAACGGTATATACATCTTCAGCAAGTAGATAATTGTCTTTCTGCTTCTTAAAGTTACGCTGACTGTTCATCAGGTCATTGGTAGCATTCAGATATTGTGTCTGAAGATTCTTTCTGGTATTCTCTTGGGCGAGCTTGATGTTCTCTATGTCGATGGTTGCCTTACGCATCTTGTAGCGTTTGTCCAGTCCGTCGAAAATGGGAATGCGTAAGGAGAGGCCCACTCCATAGGAGCGATACCAATGGTTGGAAGGGCCGGAATGGAACCAATGGTAAGCTTTGTCTGTATAGGCGGAGAACATCCAGCTTCCCGTCAGGTTCAAGGAGGGGATGTAACCGTTGCTGATTATTGTTTTCTGTTGTTCAGCAAGTTGTTTTTGTGATTGCAATAGCTGGAGTTCATATAGTGTTTCGGATAGCCCGGTGAGTGCTGCGGGCGTAATCGTTTCTGTATTCACTGGTACCAGTGCTATTCTTTCTTCCGCCGGATAGTCGATAATGTATTTAAGTAGATTCAGTTGCTGTTCCATCATGGCTTGTGCGTTGTCGTGCTGCACCTTGAGGTTCTCCAAGTTGATGTTGACGCGTTTCACATCTACTTCCATAGCCATGCCGTTGTCATAGAAGGCTTGAGTGATATCTCTCAACTCTTCTAGGCGAGTGATGTTGGCTTTTATCAAAATAATCTGTTCAGCTGTAACCTGTCCTAAATAGTACATTTGACTAATTTGGAGGATGAGGTCTTCTCTTGCCTTTCCATAAGAAAGGCGATTCATCTCATCCATGGTTTTGGCTATGGATAGAGTGGTGTAGAGTGTCTGGTTATAAAGTGGTATCTGCAACTGTAATCCAAAGTTGGCGTTGTATTGCAAAGTTTGGGTTACATTGTAGGGATTGCCATACGCTGAACCATCGGTAACGGAGACGGGTGGATCGATATTGTCGTTATAGTTGGCAAAACCATTGATTTGGGGCAGTAGTTTGGCTCGATTCTCAGAGATGCTGTATTTCCCTTTTTGTATTTCTTTCCGTTTGCTTTGCAAGGACAAGTTGTTTTCGATACCTATTTTGAGGCAGTCCTCCAAGGTTAGGGTATTTTGTGCTCTTGTACCTAGTGCAAGCAGACACAGAAAGGAAAATGTGAACAGTTGTCTTTTCATAATAGTCACTTGATATTTGCACACAAAGTTAGTGGCTTAAAATGCAAGAGGACTATCCATATATCAACTGTTTGTATTCATATTTTCCTTTTTACTATAATTTGAAAACAAACCATAGTAAAAAATGAGTATTAAAAACAAAAAAGACCGCCAAGAGTGGAAGCCTCCTAACAGTCTAAATCTTCTTTGTAGCGGGACCCGGGATTGAACCGGGGACCTCATGATTATGAATCATGCGCT
>OGLX01001206.1_pt1 | contig 13712 bp, 13 predicted proteins | sample 1572821 | NCBI WGS metagenome assembly OGLX01 (sample SAMEA2581908, study PRJEB24529) | metagenome | biome: Human gut stool | place: China | collected 2011 | reverse complement strand
GCTGGTGGCCCTTCCTCCGTGACCGTCGAATTGATGAATATGACGGACTCACCAAACGTTTTTTGGATTAACGAGCAGAATCACAATTGATCACCGATAGAAATAATACAAGAGGTCCACAAGAGTAAAAGCCTGAATAGCAACTCTTGTGGACCTCCGTATTATATCCTTTTTTATTGGAAAGTAATCTTCTTATTAGCAATAAAGTTGGCAGCTCCGTAAATAAACAATCCAAGGAACTGGGCCAGATATTCATTAACATCCAGACCTTCTACCAACAAAATAAGGAATAAAAACTGCGCAGTGTAAGCAACCCCGAAAGCAGAACAGAAGAACAGTATCTGTTTCCAGACATTGTTCTTTCTTTTTTCTACGGGGAATATCCAATACTTGCACCAGATAAAGTTATGAGTCTGTGCCAGTATATATGCAGTGACATTGGAGAGCATGTAATTAATGTCCAACTCATCCATCATTACCCAGATGGTGATTGCTGTTATCAAGGCGTTTAATGTACCGATTACTGCAAAACGGCAAATACGTGTGGACTCTTTCACTCTCTCCTATTCTCTTGTTTTTATTCTTTTACCTCCACAATAAGGTTAAGCTCGTCCAATTGTTTTTGGTCGATAACCGAAGGTGCATCCAGCATAACATCGCGACCGGAATTATTCTTCGGGAACGCAATGCAGTCACGAATACTGTCAAGACCGGCAAAGATACTTACCCAACGGTCGAGGCCGTAGGCGAGTCCTCCGTGAGGCGGCGCACCGTATTTGAAAGCGTTCATCAGGAATCCGAACTGCTCCTGTGCTTTCTCCGGAGTGAATCCGAGGATTTCAAACATCTTGGCCTGCAGTTTTGAGTCGTGGATACGGATTGAACCGCCTCCGACTTCCACACCGTTTACGACCATGTCGTAGGTGTCGGCGCGCACGGCAGCCGGATCGGTGTCGAGCAATGGGATGTCCTCATCCTTAGGATGCGTGAACGGATGGTGCATAGCCATCAGACGGCCTTCTTCCTCGCTCCATTCAAACATCGGAAAGTCGACCACCCAGAGGCAAGCGAATTTGTCTTTGTCGCGGAGTCCGAGTTGGCGTCCCATCTCAAGGCGCAGCTCGCAGAGTTGTTTGCGCGTCTTCATAGCGTCGTCGCCGCTGAGGATGAGGATAAGGTCGCCCGGCTTTGCGTTGAAAGCCTTCGCCATTTCCTGAAGCACCTCCTGCGAGTAGAATTTGTCGACGCTTGACTTCACGTTGCCGTTAGCTTCCACGCGCGCGTATACCATACCTTTGGCACCCACTTGCGGGCGTTTTACAAATTCAGTCAGTTGGTCGAGCTGCTTGCGAGTGTAGGAAGCCGCACCCTCGGCGCAGATTCCGCCGATGTAGGCAGCGTTGTCAAACACAGAGAAGCCGTGTCCCTTCATGATGTCCATCAGTTCGACAAACTTCATTCCGAATCGCAGGTCGGGCTTGTCGCTTCCGTAATATTTCATAGCGTCGCTCCAAGGCATGCGCAGGAACGGCTCGTTGAGCTCCACTCCACGAAGCTCCTTGAACAGGTGTTTCGCCATACCCTCAAACATCTCGATGATGTCTTCCTGCTCCACGAAGCTCATTTCGCAGTCGATCTGCGTGAACTCCGGCTGACGGTCGGCGCGCAGGTCCTCGTCGCGGAAGCATTTCACGATTTGGAAGTAGCGGTCGAATCCAGAGACCATTAGCAGCTGTTTCAGCGTTTGCGGCGACTGCGGCAAAGCGTAGAACTGTCCGGGGTTCATGCGTGAAGGCACGACAAAGTCGCGTGCGCCCTCCGGCGTCGAGCCGATGAGCATAGGCGTCTCCACTTCAAGGAAACCCTTGCTGTCGAGGTAGCGGCGCACCTCCATCGTCATGCGGTGGCGCAGCTCGAGGTTTTTGCGCACGGCAGCGCGGCGCAAGTCGAGGTAGCGGTATTTCATACGGAGGTCGTCGCCGCCATCGGTGTTGTCCTCGATTGTGAACGGCGGCACTTCGCTCTTGTTGAGCAGCGTCATGCTGTCAACGATTATCTCAATTTCGCCGGTAGGCATGTTCGCGTTCTTGCTCGATCGTTCCGACACCTTTCCCGACACTTGGATTACGAATTCCCTGCCGAGGTGGTTGGCAGCCTCGCACAACTGGGCGTCAACCTCGTTGTTGAACACCAATTGGGTGATGCCGTATCGGTCGCGAAGGTCGACAAAAGTCATGCCACCCATTTTTCGGGCGCGTTGCACCCATCCTGCCAGAGTCACAGTCTCGCCGGCGTTTGCCAGGCGGAGTTCTCCACAAGTTTTTGTTCTGTACATATTGTTATATTATATGTTTAAATATTCAAATTCAGAGACAATGCAAAAGTAGTACATTGCCGTGAAAAAAACAAGAGGCAGAGCCTCACGGCTCTACCTCTTCATAGCATATTATGAAAACTTTATTTAAAGGAATTGATTTTCATAAATTATTAGCGGAAGTTTATGATGTTGTTCGTCACCTCCTTGCCGCCCTTGAGCAAAGCCCAGAAGTCGCTTGTCAGCGCCTGGCCGAGCTGCTGCTTGCACATGTTTGCAAGTTGAGCGTCGTCGATTTTGTTTACCGCTGCGTTTTTCTTCACAACAGTGTAGACGAAGAGAGAGTTTGTGCCTTTTACAGGGCCATAAACTTTTCCGACTTTAGCGAACGGCACCTGACCGTCGAGGGCAGCCTCCATGTTAGGATAAGTGCCAACGGTTAAGGTCTGAACCGCGCTGTTCATCAAGCGAGCGTATCCGTTGATGTCGTTTGCCTTTCCGGCATATTTCTTGGCGAGCGCATCCGCCTTTTTGAGGTTGCGCGCCTTCATCTCGCAGTAAGCCTTAGTCTCAGGGTCGGACAACGGACGGAAACCGTCGTCGTAAACTTGAGCGAGAGCCACAACGATGAGCACGTCGTTGTCTTGCTGGATGGCAGACACTTCACCTTCCTTGGCGTCTTTGAAGAGCCAGTGGATAAGTTTCGAAGAGTTCTTCACCGAGTTTCCGAGCATTGCCTGGCTTGAAAGAACGACGTCTCTCATAGCCGTGTATGAGTGTTCGGCCTTGGCAGCGTTGTCGAAGAACGCCTGAGCCGTGTTGTTCTTGTCGAGGAACTTCTGGAGGTCGTTGAGCAAGTTTGCACGAGTGTCCTTGCTTGGGTCGACCACGAATGAAACTTCACCGATGTTGTATACAGTTTTCGGAGCTTTCTTCTCGATAACCTTGCAGATAGCCGCGCCCTTGTCGGTAGAGTCGAGCACGAAATATTCGTCGCCGGCAGCGAGAAGTTTAGCCTTCTGCTCATCAGTCATGGCACCCTGCTGCAAAGCGGCGAAGATGTCGATTTCAGTAGTGTCGGCCTTAACGTCCTTAACCGCCTTTCCGGCGTTGAGGTCGGCAAGGGCAGCGTCCTGTTTCTTCTTGTCGCCTTCCACCGGAGCCACGACAACCTTTACAGAGTCGATTTCCGAGTTCTTAGAGAGAAGACGGTAGATGGTGCGGTTGTCGCCGCGAGTGTAGATTTTAGAGATTTGACCAACGGCAGCAGAGTCGGCAAACTGCTTTGCGTCCATACCGAGGCTTGCGAGCTCGCTTTGACGCGCTTTGCGCTCGTTGATTGACAGCTCGTTGAACTGGCGCACGCCCTCAAGACCCTGAGAAGCGTGGAGCGCAGAGTCGACGCTTGCGAGGAACTTGTCGGCTTTCTGCAAGTCGGCGGCAGAAGGAACCACCGGGACGGTGATGTAGTAAGCCAGACGCGCCTCCTCGTCGAGAGCGAAGCGGTTCTTTTCAGCGTTGTATACAGCCTTGATTTCCTCGTCAGAAACCTTGTAGTCGTCATCCTTCAACGAAGCGTAAGGAATAGCCACCATCTGCACATCATAAGAGTTCATGCGTTGAGCCTTCATCGCCTCGATTTCAAGAGCGTTTGCTTGCACGGCGCCTTGGAAGAGCATACCGAATTTAGCTTGTTTCAACTGCTCAGTAGCGTCGTTTTCCTTAGTGAGCCACCAGTCCTGCGCAGCCTTCACCTGCTCGGAAGTTAAACCGAACTGGTTAGGGTTGAAGATGATTTTGCGGATGCTCTGCACCATCATCTCCTGCGACGCAGCGTTGCCGAGGAGCGCGTTTGCCTTCTCGTTTCCCGCCAAGCTCTGAGCGAGCTGACCGAGGGTCTGCGCGAAGTCCTGGTCGCGCATTGCCATTTGTTTGTACATATAGTTTGACAGCTCGGCGTCAGTGACATCGATTCCGAGAGCGTCATACTCCTCGTTGAAGAGCGTTTCCTGAATCATCGTTCCGAGCACTTGGTTCTGCACCGTAGCAGCGTCCTGCTGAGAAGCGTTTTTGTTTTGTTCAGTAAATTCGCTGTAGCGTTGCTGGAACGCCAGATAGTCGATTTTTTCGCCATCGACCTTAGCCACCGTAGTGCCGTCACCAAAGATGTTGCGGCCAGAGTTCAAGAAATCACCGATGATGAACGCCACAAGCGCCGCACCGATGATAACGAGCAGAAGTACGGATCTTTTCCGGATTTTCTCTAATGTTGCCATTTACTTATTTGTTTTTTAATTTTTTCCTTGATTAATAAAAAAGTGCTACACGAAGTAGCACGCAAAGATAGCGATTTTTGCCAACAACACAATAAGTAATAATAATTTTCTTTGAAAATCGGTGGATAAGTAGTAACTTTGCGGGCGAAAACAAATAATTATGTGGAAAAATTTGGCTGCTTGCAACCACAATAAAAAATGCTAAAACTGCGATTCTCCCCACGATTCTCAGCAAATTAGCTTCCACTTTAAACATTAAGCTTTAAGGACAGATGAACTATCTATTTACATCAGAATCAGTATCTGAAGGCCATCCAGACAAAGTGGCCGACCAGATTTCGGACGCAATTGTCGACAAATTGTTGGCATACGACCCACAGTCGAAAGTGGCGTGCGAGACCCTTGTCACAACAGGGCAAGTTGTTATCGCCGGAGAGGTCAAGTCGGAAGTCTATATCGACTTGATGGACACTACCCGTCGCGTAATCAACGAGATAGGCTACAACAAGAGCGAGTATAAATTTGACGGCGAGTCATGTGGTGTGCTCAACGCCATCCATGAGCAGAGCGCCGACATCAACCGAGGCGTAGAGCGCGAGAATGCGGACGAGCAAGGCGCCGGCGACCAGGGAATGATGTTTGGCTATGCCTGCAACGAGACCGAGAACTACATGCCGTTGACCCTCGACCTCGCCCATACGATCCTCCGCGAGTTGAGCGCCATCCGCCGCGAGCATAAGGAAATGACATATCTGCGTCCCGACTCCAAGAGTCAGGTGACAGTGGAATATGACGAGCATAATCATCCTGTGCGCGTCCACACAATCGTTGTCAGCACCCAGCACGATGATTTTATCGCCGCGGGCGACTCGTCGAAGGCAGCGCAGGACAAGGCCGACAGCGAGATGCTCGCCACCATCTACAATGATGTCAAGACAATCCTCCTGCCACGCGTTATAGCCAAACTTCCGGAGCGGATCCGCGCCATGTTTGACGACCGCTTGATACTGCATGTGAATCCGACCGGCAAATTCGTGATCGGCGGACCTCACGGCGACACCGGACTTACCGGCCGCAAGATAATTGTAGACACCTATGGCGGCCGTGGAGCGCACGGCGGTGGAGCGTTCTCGGGCAAAGACCCGTCGAAGGTTGACCGTTCGGCAGCCTATGCAGCGCGCCACATAGCCAAGAACATTGTGGCAGCAGGCGTTGCCGAGGAGGCCCTTGTGCAGGTTGCTTACGCCATCGGCGTAGCCGAGCCTGTGAGCCTTTGTGTGAACACCAACGGCACAGCCAAAGTGTCGCTTACCGACGCAGAGATTTCGGAGCGGGTGAGCAAAATCTTCGATATGCGTCCGGCAGCCATCGAGCGCAGGTTGAAGCTGCGTCAGCCCATCTATCAGGAAACGGCAGCCTATGGCCACATGGGCCGCAAGCCGGAGGTGGTAGAAAAGACGTTCTACTCGAAATATAACGGCGACAAGACAATGTCCGTTGAGCTGTTCACATGGGAGAAACTCGACTATGTCGACAAGGTGAAAGAAGCGTTTGGCTTGTAGGCGTCGAGGCACACGATAAAAAAGCGCCGTCGCGGAGGTTTCCGTGGCGGCGCTTGCAGTTATAGTCAGTGTGTTTTAATAGAACAGCGTAAGTCCAGTTGAGAAGCATTTGAAGTCAGGACCAAATTCTGGGTCGAGCACCGACATAGGGCAGTACTTGATGTAGACACCGATGGCTTTGAAGTTGAATTGTCCCATCACATCGACAGTCACCTTGCGCTGATGGATGTTGCTGTTTGCCAGCGTAACCTCATCGTTGTTGTTGATGTATTTAGTCTTCATGCTCGCATGCGTGTTGAAGTTGACCACCGCTCCCGCACTGAAAGAGAAGCCCTTTCCGAACTTCTGTGTGAACGTAACCGGCATTGTCAGAGCGAACACCTTCAGACGAGAGAATTTAGGGTCGCTTTCCGGTGGATATTCGCCGAAATTAACGAATTTGCCGTCTTTCACGAAGCGAGTGTTTCCCGTCATTCGGAAATTTTTCCAGTCGAGACCGAGACCCAGCCTCAGCGACGTCCCGTTGCGCATCGGACTCCAAGACACCGCGATAATCCTGTCACAGAAAATCTCGTAAGAGCTTGCCATTTTAGTATTCATCATCGGCGGGCAGTCGATAGCGTTTACAAATCCGAAGCCGAAACCACCGCAACTCACAGCGAATTTCGACCTTGAGCTATGGTTTGTCAGTTTGTCGACAAACGGGAGGTCGAAATTCCAGTCGTCGTGTTCGGAAACCGTCTCGTCGCTGTCGGACGGCATCTCCTGACTGTAGGCGTAAGAGTATTCGTGGTTTCCGTCCTCGCCGTATATTCGCACCGAAACCATTCCGTTTGACCGGTCGATGACCACCGAATCCGGATTCACCACCCGATGCGATAAGTCGACGGCGTTATCCGTCACCGAGTCGCATTCTTCATAATCCTGCGCGAAAGCGCTGCAGAAACAAGCTCCGAGAAGAAGGAGCAAAGCAGATTTTTTCATATCTAACGTGTTAAGAATTTTCGTTTCACTTCGTTAGGCGTCATCTTACCCTCCATGTATACCACAGCCGCCACACCCTTGGTCTTTTGGTGCGACTGTCGGAAAAAGATGTAGGCATATTCGCCGCCTTCTTTTTTGAAAGCAAGGAATGCAAACACCAGCTGTCCGCCTTTCGCCCGCATCTCCTTGTCGGACGCCTTTCGAGCGTCGATGGCAACCAATTTCTCCATTTTAGAGGCAATCGCGCTGTTGCCGGTCACCTTAACGCTTCTGAACAGCGAAAGGTTTTCATATTTCAGCGATTTACCTTTCAGGATAATTTCCTCCACGTCCTGCCGTTTCGCATATCCGCTGTTGAAAATCTGAGCGATTGCAAGATTCTCCTGCGCGCCAGCCGCGATGAAGGAAAAGAAACAAAGGGATAAAACAATCAGAAAATTTCTCATAATGAAGTCAATTATTGAAAGATTCGACAAAAAAGTCGTCCATCTGCCTTTCGACAGACAACTCCTGCGCCTGTTGCGCCATTTCATCCATAGTGGAATGCATCTGAGCCATGACAATCGCCTCGTCGGTGTGTTTTGTGCCGTTGATGTATGCCACGCAAGAGTCGCCTCCGTCGGCGGCCAGCGATACCGCAGTCATCACCACCGCCACCACCGCCGCCGCTGCTGCCGCCGACAGGAAGATCGTGCGGCGGCGCCGCCGGTGGTATCGCCTTGCGCCGACAGCCGCCAGTCCCATCACCGCCTTTACATCATTGAATTCGCTGCCCGCCAGTCCGGAAGCGATGAATCGGCGCAATTCGCGCTCCTCCTCCTCCGAAGTGCCAGCCTCAAAAAAGCGTTCGGCAAGCGCTTTCCAATAGTCATTGTCGGAATAATCGTTCATAGCCATTATCGTTTGTTATAGCATTCTCTAATTTTTTTGCGCGCCCTCGACAGCTGCATTCTCACCGCCGCAGGCTCCATATTCAGCCGGTTTGCAATCTCGTCATATCCGCGCTGCTCGTAGTCGTGCAAGCGGATTATGGATTGTTGTGCCGGCGACAGGCACGAGTCGATCAGCCTTTGCACCCGTTCGAAAATCTCGTCGGCAGATTCGGAGTCGGCACAATCTGCATAAGCGTCGGCAGCCAGCGGCTCTGTTGGGTGCGCCTGTTTCCTCCTCCACTCATCGATGCCAATGCTCCGCACCGTGGTTTTTGCAAACGCCTCCGCCTCCGCTTCGGAACAGATGTCGGGATGCCGGCACCACAGTCGGCAGAAAGCCTCCTGCAGAGCGTCCTCCGCATCTTCCTCCGAAGGGAAGAAACGCGCCGCGAACCGCAGGATTTTTGCCCGCATTTCCGAGAACGCCGATGTCAGAGGTTTTTGTTCAGTATCCATGTTCCGATTTACTTTCACATAAGAATACGCAAACATAGTCTATTTGTAACATAAAAGAAAGAAAAAAATCGCAGAAAGTCTCCTTTTTCCGAAATCTTGGGTTGTGGCGGTGATAATTTTGCAGTGTTGAACCTAAAAAACAAAAATCAAAATGGAAAACACAGAAGAGAAAAACAACAATCCGGCAACCGGTGCAGCCCTTGAAGAGGCAGTGCTGAAGTATCTTGCCGACAACCATCCCGACGACGACCAGGCACTCGATGAGATGATGCAGCTGCTCCAAGGCGAATCCGACAAGCTTGTGGCGGCCGTGTATAAGGGACTCCGGTATGCCCGCGATGTCGACGCCGCATCAGCCGACGGCTATCTCCGCGGACGCAACGAAGCTGTAGAGCAGAAGCGCAACGCACAGCAGGAACGTCCGAAAGACGACGGCGGCGCCCCTACCGACTACGACCTTCCGCTGCTCCGCAACATCCGCCGCAGCGTGTGGGACTGAGTCAAGACAAACAACCAATTCTATTAACATTAAAACACAAAAAAACTATGAAAAACACAATCAAGAAAATGGTTAAAGCAATTGCAGGCATTTGCGCCCTTGCAGCAGTATTCGCGATGAGCGACAACACCGGCGGCACGGCATTGGCGATGAGTGTGGTGGCAGGCGTGGCAGGCGGCAAGCACGTCATCAACGAGCCCCTGACCGTTGCGCTGACCAACGTAGAGTCGCCCGACCTTCTTGTCAACGAGATTGACCGCCGATTGGTGAAAATCCGTCCAATGGCAACCCCCATCGACCAGTTGTCGCGATGGGCAGGCTCCAAGAAGTCGGGCAGCATGGTTGTTGACTATTACAGCGTAGACACCCGTCCGACGTCGACCAAAGTGACGCGAAGCGTGGAAGGCTGTTCGGACAACGTCGGCGCCTCGCGTTTCCAGAAAGTGCAGCTGCCGGTTGAAAACGCCGACCTTTTCGAGGCGTCGGAAACGGTGCTTGTGAGAGGCGTCGGCGGCTATAAGCCCGACGGAAAGACAAAGAGCAACCAAGACCTGGTGCTTTACGTGTTGCGGAAGAGCGAAGACGGAGCATCGATCAGCGCGGTCACCGTCAACGGACAGACCATCGGCGAGTTTGAAAACTGCATACCGACGATACCCGAAGGCACAATGCTTGTGCGCATGGGGCGCGCCGCGTCGGAGCTCGACGTGCAGACCCCGCAGTTTGAGGCCTTGCCCCAGAAGTTGCAGAACTATTGTCAAATCTTCAAGATGCAGATAGAGCAAAGCACATTGCAGAAGATAGCCAACAAAGAAGTGGGATGGACATTCAGCGACCAGGAAGAGGCAGCAATCTACGATATGCGTCTGGGCATGGAGAAAAACTTCCTATTTGGCGTAAAGAGCCGAGTGGAGGATCCCGGCAAGCACGAAACCATCATGCTCACCGGCGGCATCTGGGACCAGGCAGGCGGCGAGTTCCACTACAAGAAGTCGTCGCTGACACAGAAGGCTATGATTTCGATGATGCGTCAGGCATTTACCGGCAATGCCGGCAACAAGCGCAAGGTGCTTATCGGCGGCAGCGGCCTCATCGAGCTTCTCAACCAGATGGAGCAGACCAAAGTTGTCATGGCCGGTGAGAACATTGTCAAGTGGGGCATCGACTTCTCGGAGATGCACTCCAAGTTCGGCAAATTGTATATCTTGCTGTCGGAGGTGTTTGACGAATGTGGAATGGAGTATAACGGTATGATAATCGATCCGGAATACCTGCAGAAGTACAGCCATATCCCTTTCACTACCGAGCAGCTCAACTTGAAGCAGGCCGGCGTGCGCAACACTGATGCCCTTGTGCTCACCGAAGCGTCGTGCATGACGCTCCGCTATCCAAAAGCCCACCTACGCATCATCGGCGAATAGGGTAAACCCTTGAAACGAGACAGAACTTTTCCAGCCGGTTCTGTCTCGTTGTTTTATGAATTTGCGTAGCGGAAATGGCATTTTTGGGAAAAAAGCGTTCGGTTATTGACTTGTTTGTAGTAATTTTGGATTGCCGTTTCCGCAATAGGGTGGAAAGGCTTTATGGAATAAAAAAAGAATGTGAGAATGAAAAAAGCAATGATTCTGGCAGTGGCAGCGTCGGTTGCGATGCTGAGTGCGTGCCACACGTCGGGCAAGGTGGATAATTTCACGATTAACGTAGACGCAGTGTCGTCGGCAACAACGGCTGTTGATGTGCCGTATAAGGTAGCCAACGGTTATTTTGTCCGCAACGATGTCAAGAAACTGCCCAATGGAAAGATTTCCAAACAGAAAGATTTTGAGGCATCGTTCGGGATGGCAGCTGTTATGGGCAATGACGGACGTCCGACGGAGATTGACTTCAATAATCAATATGTCATCGCGGTGTCGAAACCAGTCACCGACCGTTTTACAGAGCTTGAACCGGTGAGCCTGAAGGGCGACGGCGATGGCGGGCTGGTGTTTGTCTACCGCACGAAGGTAGGCCAACAACTCAGCTACAGCATGCAGCCAAGCATGGTTGTCGTGGTCGACAATAAATATCGCGGCATGGTGAGCATCCGCGAGGAGAAATAGGAAAGAAAAAGCGAAAGCGCGGCGGCACAAATGTGCTGTCGCGCTTTCGCTTTGTAGTCCCGCCGAGAATCGAACTCGGATCTAAAGTTTAGGAAACTTCTATTCTATCCGTTGAACTACAGGACCGCATTGTCATTGGTGTGCAAAGTTAGTGCAAAATGTCGGAATCTGAATAAAAAGGGATAAAAAAACTTACTCCTCTTCCGGAATCTCAAAGATTGAGAAATTCACGCTGCCATAGACCCTGTGGCTGCTGAAATGCGGCATCGAAGAGAAGTCGTAGTCGCGTGAATGCTCAATAATGAACACCGAACCGGGGTGCAGCATGCCCGAGTTGAGCACCAGCCCTGGGATCTCGCCAAATCGAGGCAAGTCGTATGGCGGATCGGCGAAGATGAAGTCGAATTGCGTCCGGCACGCCGCCACAAACTTAAACACATCGCCTTTTATCAGAGTCAGGTTTTTCTCGCCCAGCTCCTGTGCCACTTTTCGTATGAAGTTGTATTGAATGTTGCTCTTCTCCACCGCCGTCACCGACCCGCAACCCCTCGACAGCAGCTCGATGCTCACGGCACCAGTTCCGGCAAACAGGTCGAGCGCGCGCAGCCCGTCGAAGTCGAGCATATTTTCAAGCACGTTGAATATGTTTTCGCGGGCGAAGTCGGTTGTCGGTCTCGCCGTAATGTTTTTCGGCACGTCGAACCTCCGGCGACCGTATTTACCTCTGATTATTCGCATAGTGGAAGAATTGTTAAGTCGAAAGGAGCCGCCGTCACGTTTTCGCCAAGGCGCATCATTTCGGCGGGGAATATCACTTGAGCCACGTTGTTCATCGTTTCGCGCAGGCGCGGCAGCAGCTCTTGTCGCACCGCATTGTCGCCCACAACGTGCAGCTCATCGTCGTTTTGGCTCAATTCGCAATGCTGCCAAGCGTTGGCGATGAAGTAGAACGCATCGTCGGCGCAGTTGAACGGGAACACGTTTGCAAACGCTACCCGACCGCTTTTGAGCACCACGATTTGCGCCGTTCCGTTGTCTACATACACAAACATCTTGTTGCGTCCGCCGTAAGCGTCTTTCCGCTTGAAGAATGTCAGCAGCGGCGTGAGGCAGTGCATTATCTGCGGGTTGTAGAAAGTGCGTCTCAGAAACGATTCGATGTTGCGGTCGATTCCGTAAACAATCGACAATCCAGCCTCCACGATGTGGTTGACCGCCACGTTGCGCCTGTCGTCGGGATATATGCAATCGTAATACCGTTGGCACTCGTCGTCGTCACCGCCAGCCATCTCGTCAGGGACAAGCAGAAACCTGTCGCTGCCTGTCACCACAGATATTTTTCCGAAAGGCTGGAGCAGAAACGGGTTGTCGTAGACGGCGGCCTCGAGGCACGATGCGTAACAGCAGGAAGTGTCGGCAAACGGCAATTCGCCGAACATCAGCGAGTTGTCGTCGCTGTCGCTGTGGATTGTGAATTTCAGCCTGTCTGCACATAGACGCAGAGCAAGAGACCACACCTCGGGGTGTGACACCTCAAAAATCGTATTGTCGACAGTCTTGCCCATTGTCTTAAAAATGAAAGTAACTACAAAGATAGTGCAAGATGAGTGAAGCGCAAAACAAATTTATTTGATTTTGTGTTTCCGAATCGCCGCCTATTTTCTGAAAAGATAGTGCAAGATGAGTGGAAAGAAAAGAGCTTGCTCGATTTTCTTTTCCGAATCGCAGCCTAAAGTGTAAATGAGTCGGGGGCATGCCTATGCCAGCGGCGACGCTCACGCGGCGCATGCCGCACTATCGCCTGTCCCCCGACGTTGTCGGGGGTTAACTGCAAACGAGACCGCGTTGCGGTCGATTTGTCTGTTTCTTGGTGTTGTTGGAGGGCATGCCTATGCCGGCGGCGACGCTCACGCAGCGCATCAAGGCGCACTTCTTCATCTGCTTCATAGCGCTGCTGATACTCAAAGTCATGCAGAAACAACTTGGCGCACAATATCCAGCAGGGCAAATCCGCAAAGCTCTCTCTCTGAAATGAACCTTGTGAAACTTGATGGCTTCGGATACATACCGGCATTCAACAACACGCCATTGACAGAAGCCTTGCAGGAACAAGCCAAAATACACATTAATAGACAGATAAATACACCAGCGCAGCTGAGAGCAGACTACCGGGCGGCACGCAAATGTTAAGCCAATGTTAAATAATCAGACAGCGTTTGCAATATAGCTACATTGTAAACGCTGTAACTATCTGTGTGCATTCATATTACAAACGCAACTGTCAAACTTGGAAAGATACTATATTATCAATATCTTTCCATCATTTATTCAATCGTATTTTTTCGTGGTATAGATAATTTACGATAATCGGCTTGCCTTTTTCCGAGCGTCCGTAAGGCAAATCGTTTATTCTGTATGGAAATCCCTGTGCCTTGGCATATTGGGAGATGTCATGTTCCAATGCCTGCCAGTAATCAAGCCTCTTCTTGTTGTATATTTTTACGTATAACGGAAAAAGGTCGAGATGCTTCTCTTGGATATACGTCATTATCTCTCCCTTGAACTGCCCGCGCAGATTCAGGTTTTCGAG
>OGLX01001204.1_pt1 | contig 13724 bp, 10 predicted proteins | sample 1572821 | NCBI WGS metagenome assembly OGLX01 (sample SAMEA2581908, study PRJEB24529) | metagenome | biome: Human gut stool | place: China | collected 2011 | reverse complement strand
GCTCTCCAGCATCCCGCGCAGGATGCGGCGGTCGTTGATGTTGACGGTGAAGCCGGTAAAGCCGATGTTCAGCAGCGCGCGGGTGGTCACGTCGATCAGCTCCACCTCGGCGTTGGGGGAAGCGTCGCCCAGAATGTCGATATCGCACTGCACGAACTCGCGCAGACGGCCCTTCTGCGGGCGCTCGGCGCGGAACACCCGGTCGGTCTGGATGACCTTGAAGGGGTTGGGCAGCTTATCCTTATTAGCGGCGTAGTAGCGGCTCAGCGGCAGGGTAAGGTCGTAGCGCAGACCCATGTCGGACAGCTGCTTGGGGTCGCCGGTGTTCAGGGCGGCGGTCAGCTTGTCGCCGCGCTTGAGCACCTTGAAGATCAGGTTCAGGTTGTCGCCGCCCTCGGATTTGTCCAGATTTTCCATATCCTCCAGCATGGGGGTGGAGATGCGCTCAAAGCCGGCAGAGCGGTAGGTCTCCAGAATTTTGCCCTGAATGTAGTCGCGCAGGGTCTGCTCAGCGGGCAGCAGGTCCCGCATACCCTTCAAAGCCTGTGTTTTCATAACAGTAATTCCTCTCTATCTGTAAATTGTACCCGCCCTCGATGCCTGAAAAGGGGCGGGAGCGTTTTTAACTCAGTACTTTACCATTATAAAGGATAATGCCGGATTGTCAATCCAAATGGGCACACTATCGCAAATTGCACAAATCTTTGAGGTGAAGGTATGAAACAGCAGTTTGCAGCAAAACACCCGTGGACCATTCTGGCTGCGGGGGCAGCCATTCAGGTGCTTACCGGCTTACCGGCGGCTTGGGGCGTTTTTCAGCAGCCGGTCATGGAGGAATACGGCCTTTCGGAGCAGGGGGCGGGTTACGCCTTTGCCCTGCTTATTGCCTCCTTTGGGGTGGGGTGTGTGCTGGGCGGTTTTTTGCAGGACAAAAAGGGGCCGCGCTGCGCGGCGTTGTGGGGCACAGCCCTGCTCTGCGGCGGCTTTTTTGCAGCGGCCTTTCTGCCGGGCTGGGCAGGGTGGGGGTTCTTTCTGGCCTTCAGCATCCCGGCGGGGCTGGGCACAGCCTTTTTGTACCCCTCTATCCAGTCCTGCGCCCAAAAGTGGTACGCGGGGCGCAAGGGGCTGGCGACCGGGGTCATCGGCGGTGCGGTGGGACTTTCCGGCGCGTTCCTGACCCTGTTTGTCCGGGCGGCGCTGCGGGGCTTTGGCCCGGTGCAGGGGATCCGGGGCGCGTTCTGGGCGCTTGGCGCGCTCACCCTGCCGGTGTGCCTTGCGGGCAGTGCGGTGCTCAGCGACCCGCCGCAGAAAAAACAGCAGCCAAGCGTCAAAAACACCCTCGACCTCTCCCCGGGGCAGATGCTGCGCACAAAGCAGTACTGGTTGTGTGCGGGCGCGGTGTGCTTTTCCACTCCGGCGGTGCTGCTGTTCAGTCCCATCATCTTAAAGCTGGGCATGGAACGCGGGCTGGACGAGACTGCTGCGCTGTGGAGCATCGTACTGGGCAGCGTGGGCAGCGCTGCGGGACGGATGCTGATGCCCATGCTCAGCGACCACATCGGCCGCCGCGCCACCGACCTTGGGCTGTTTGCGGCTTCGCTTGCGCTGTCGGCGGCGTTCTGGGCAGCGCAGGGCTGGTGGGTGGTGGTGTGCTACGCCGGGCTCACCTTCTGCTACTCAGCGCTGGCTGCGGTGCTGCCCGCCCTTTCCACCGACCTGTTCGGCCTGCCCCATGCCGGGGTGAACTACGGCTTTCTGGCCTTGGGACAGAGCGTGGGCAGCCTTGCGTTTCCTTTTGCAGCCAACCTGCTGGCGCTGGAGAATGGGCGGCACCTGCTTGCTATGGCCGGTGCGGCGGCGGGTTTTGCAGCCATTTGGGCGCTGCATCCGGTGCAGAAAGACCCGCGCTGAAACGCGCAAAAAGAAAAGGATGCAAAAAAGTTTGCCGGTGCTTACGGCAGAATTGACAAAAACTTGACGACTGTTTTGTATAAAGCGGTGGAAATGCCAGTTAGCTCTGCATGACCGTAAAACCCGGCTGCACTTTTTGCAGGAAATGACTTGCAAAATTCGTCCGTTTTCTCTATAATAAAATCATGCGTGGTAGTACCGGTGCAGGCGCTGAAAGAGAGCAGTGCACCCGGTTCGGATGCAAGCAGTATGGAGCAGCAGCTGTGCCGGCAGGGCGCGGCGGCGGTTTTGTGCTGCCAAAGCGACATTTGTCAAAAGGAGAGTATGATTATGACCTATTCGCAGCAAGTACAGAATATGTGCCCGATCACCAAAGGTCCTAAGCATGGTCCGGCTCCCATCCCCGAAGAGGGCGCATGGGTCAAGGCCTATGAGATCAAGGACATCAGCGGCTACACCCATGGTGTGGGCTGGTGTGCACCTCAGCAGGGCACCTGCAAGCTGTCCCTGAACATCAAGAACGGCGTCATCGAAGAGGCTCTGGTGGAGACCATCGGCTGCTCCGGCATGACCCACTCTGCTGCTATGGCAGGCGAGATCCTGCCCGGCAAGACCATTCTGGAAGCTCTGAACACCGACCTGGTGTGCGACGCCATCAACGTGGCTATGCGCGAGCTGTTCCTGCAGATCGTCTACGGCCGCAGCCAGACCGCTTTCTCTGAGGACGGTCTGCCCATCGGCGCAGGTCTGGACGACCTGGGCAAGGGTCTGCGCTCCATGACCGGCACCATCTTCTCCACCAAGGAGAAGGGCGTGCGCTATCTGGAGCTGACCGAGGGCTACATCAACAAGCTGGCAGTGGACGCTAACGATGAGGTCATCGGCTATCAGTTCGTTAAGCTGGGTAAGATGATGGAGGATATCCGTCACGGCAAGACCCCCAACGAGGCTTACGAGAAGAACGTGGGTACTTACGGCCGCTTCAGCAAGGAAGCAGGCGCTGTCAAGTACATCGACCCGCGTGAGGAATAAGAGAGGAGGAACAACTCATGGCAACTTTTGAATCTATGGATCGCCGCATGCCGAAGATCGAGGCATGCCTGAAGGCCAACGGCCTCGAATCTCTGGACGCTTGCAACGAGATGCTCCTCGCTAAGGGCATCGACTGCGACAAGATCGTCCGCGGCGTGCAGCCCATCTGCTTTGATAACGCTGTCTGGGCCTACACTCTGGGCACTGCTATCGCTGTGAAGCGCGGCCTGACCGACGCTGCCGAGTGTGCAGCTGCTATCGGTGAGGGTCTGGAAGCTTTCACCATCCCCGGCTCCGTTGCTGAGCAGCGTCAGGTCGGTCTGGGCCACGGCAACCTGGGCGCTCGTCTGCTGAGCGAGGACACCACCTGCTTCGCTTTCCTGGCAGGCCACGAGTCCTTTGCTGCTGCTGAGGGTGCTATCGGCATCGCCCGCACCGCAAACAAGGTCCGCAAGACCCCCCTGCGCGTCATCCTGAACGGCCTGGGCAAGGACGCAGCTTACATCATTTCCCGTATCAACGGCTTCACCTATGTGCAGACCGAGTACGATATCCCCACCCAGACCCTGACTGTGGTCAAGGAGATCCCCTTCTCCGAGGGTGAGCGTGCAGCCGTTAAGTGCTATGGCGCTAACGACGTTATGGAAGGCGTTGCCATCATGAAGAAGGAGGACGTGCAGTGCTCCATCACCGGCAACTCCACCAACCCCGTCCGCTTCCAGCATCTGGTTGCCGGCACCTACAAGAAGTGGGCTATCGAGAACGGCAAGAAGTACTTCTCCGTTGCTTCCGGCGGCGGCACAGGCCGTACCCTGCACCCCGATAACGTGGCTGCAGGCCCCGCAAGCTACGGCCTGACCGACTCTCTGGGCCGTGTGCACGGCGATGCTCAGTTCGCAGGCTCTTCTTCTGTGCCCGCACACGTTGAGATGATGGGTCTGATCGGCATGGGCAACAACCCCATGGTCGGCGCTACCGTTGCCTGCGCTGTTGCTGCAGCTCAGGCCAACGCCTAAGTCTTTCCTAAGTTTCAGCGAGGGGGAGCTGCTTTCCGAATGAGCAGCTCCCCTTTTTTTGCTGATAGATATCCGAACACAAGCAACCCAAAATAAGAAGGATGAAACAATGAAAAAGAATCAGATCCGCAAGAGCGTGGCTGCGCTGGCCATGGCGGCTGTTGTGAGCGTCAGCCTGCTGGGCTACGGCTGCGGCAGCAAGCCTGCCTCCTCCACCGCAGGCGTGTCCGGCGAGTTCACCGGTACAGCCAAGGGTATGGGCGGCGATGTTACCGTCACGCTGACTTTGACCGACGGCAAGATCACCGGCTGTACTGCCGAGGGCAAGGACGAGACCCCCGGTATCGGCACCATGGCTCTGGAGCAGCTGCCCGGCGCGATTGCCGAGAGCGGCAGCATTGCCGTGGACGGCGTGGCCACTGCAACCATCACCTCCGACGCCATCAAGGAGGCTGCCGTTGCCGCTCTGGCCGCAGCCGGCCTGAACGCTGATGACTACAAGACCGAGGTCAAGGCCGACACGACCAAGGCCGAGGACTCCACCATTGATGCAGACATTGCCATCGTGGGTGCAGGCGGTGCAGGCATGACTGCTGCCATCACTGCTGCTGCCGAGGGCAAGAGCGTGGTCATTCTGGAGAGCCAGCCCATGGTGGGCGGCAACTCCGTGCGCGCTACCGGCGGCATGAACGCCGGCAAGACCGTGTATCAGGATGAGAACGAGTTCGGCGAGTCCGCAGGCGTGGAAAAGACCCTGAAGACCGCTGCTGAAAAGTACGCCGACAACGCTACCATCACCGCTCTGGCAAAGACCGTCTCTGAGCAGTGGGCAGCTTATCAGGCAGACCCCAAGGGCTACTTCGACTCTGTGGAGCTGATGGAGCTGGACACCATGATCGGCGGCAAGGGCATCAACGACCCCGCTCTGGTGGAGACTCTGTGCTCCAACAGCGCTGACGCCATCGACTGGCTGGACGAGCACGGCATCACCCTGCACAGCGTTTCCAGCTTCGGCGGCGCATCCGTCAAGCGTATCCATCGCCCCGTGGATGCTGAGGGCAAGACCCTTTCTGTGGGCTCCTACATGATCCCCCTGCTGCAGGAGAACTGCGACAAGGCCGGCGTGCAGACCCTGCTGAACACCACCGCTACCGAGCTGCTGACCGATGCAAACGGCGCTGTTGTGGGCGTGAAGGCTACCGGTTCCACCGGCGAGACCATCACCGTGAATGCCAAGGCTGTGGTGCTGACCACCGGCGGCTTCGGCGCAAATCTGGACATGGTCACCGAGTACAAGCCCGAGCTGAAGGGCTTTATGACCACCAACGCCGCAGGCGCACAGGGTCAGGGCATTGAGATGGCTACCGCTGTGGGCGCTGACACTGTGGACATGGATCAGATCCAGATCCACCCCACCGTGGAGGCTAATACCGCTGCTCTGATCACCGAGGGTCTGCGCGGCGACGGCGCTGTGCTGATCAACGCCGAGGGCAAGCGCTTCATCGATGAAGTGGGCACCCGTGACGTGGTTTCCGCTGCCGAGATCGCTCAGACCGGCAGCTACAGCTGGCTGGTGGTGGATCAGGCTATGGTCGATGCTTCCAGCGTCATTCAGGGCTACATCAAAAAGGGCTACACCGTGACCGGCCAGACCTACGAGGAGTTGGCAAAGGCCATGGGCGTGGACGAGGCTGCTTTTGCCGAGACCATGAAGACCTGGAACGGCTACGTTGCCGCCAAGAACGACCCCGACTTTGGCCGTACCAGCTTTGCAAAGGCTCTGGATACCGCTCCCTACTACGCTATCAAGGTCACCGCAGGTGTGCACCACACCATGGGCGGCCTGAAGATCAACACCAACACCGAGGTGCTGAAGGCTGACGGCTCTGTGATCCCCGGCCTGTTCGCAGCAGGTGAGGTGACCGGCGGCGTGCACGGTGCAAACCGTCTGGGCGGCAACGCTGTGGCCGACTTTACCGTCTTTGGCCGCATTGCCGGTGCAGCTGCCAGCAAGTACGCTGCATGAGCATAAAGCCAAAAAACTCTGACACCGCCGCCCCCAAGGGCAGCGCGTGGAAGAAAAATGTGATCTTTGCACTGGTGGTGCTGGCACTGGCCGCAGGTATTTTTCTTGCGGTGCGGGCGCAGCACCCCGCCAAGGGCAGCGGCTTACAGGCTGTTGTGGATTTCGGTGACGGCGTTACCGAGACCCTGCCCCTTGCGCAGGATCACGATTACCTGTACGAGGTAGGGGACTACATCGTGCACCTGAAGGTGAAGGATGGTGCTATCGCGTTTTTGGACAGTCAGTGCCCGGACCATGTCTGTGAGCAATTCGGCTGGCTGGACAAGGACGGCGCATGGGCCGCCTGTGTGCCCGCAGGGGTGTATGTGGTGGTAGAACCCACCGCAGACGCAGAGTAAAAAAGAATAAATCAGCCGGGCCTTCGGGTCCGGCTGATTTTCTTTTTGAGGAAAAAACGGCAAAAGAACCCTCTCAGGCATCGCTGTGCGATGCCAGCTCCCCCGAAGGGGGCACTTTTTGGCGTGAGCCGATAGTTGCAGAGAATCTCCCCCATCTGAGATTCTGAAAAGCCTGCGGGCTTTTCAGAATCCTTTTTCACAGGAAGGAGAGCAGAGAAGAGGCAGTTTGAATCGTATTATATAAAGATATGCAACTGCTCAGCGGCGCACAAAGAAAGCCATTCTTTGTTAAAAAAGTCTGAAACTTTGTGGAAATGCCGTGAAACGAAAATTGGACGCTTGTTTATCGGGGCAAAATGCGATACACTACAAATAAGAGTTTCTGACGGGTGCTTTTGCAAAAAGCACCTTGTCATAAAAGAACCTAGGAGGAACGGCAAGAATGATCTGGAACAAGTCTAAACAGCCCGCCGACCCGCAGCAGGACGCAGCGGCTGCACCCAAAAAAGGCGGTGCGGCAGCCTTTGCCCAAAAGAACTGGAAGTGGCTGGTGCCGGTGGCCATCGTGGTGCTGGCAGGCGGCTGGTGGCTGCTGAAGCCCAAGGGTGCAAAGCCCGCCAACGTGGATACTTCCTATACAGAAGCAGTGCCGGAGACCCGGGATGTCTCCAACACGCTCAGCGGCACTGGCACGCTGAAGCCTGCCAATACTTACAGCGTCAAATCGCTGGTGCCCGGCAAGGTGCTGACCGGCGGCTTTGAGGAGGGCGATATCGTGGAGGAGGGCACTGTGCTCTACACGGTGGATTCCTCCGATGCAACCACCAAGGTGGAGCAGGCAGCCATCACCCTGCAGCAGGCGCAGCGCAGCTACGACAAGACCGCCGACCATCAGTATGTGCGTGCCGAGGTGGCGGGCGTCGTCAGCAGCCTGAAGGTGAACAAGGGCGATGAGGTAAAGAGCGGTCAGGAGGTGGCCGTGGTGCGGGACAGCTCCAAGATGAATCTGGTGCTGGAGTTCCCGGCTGCGGATGCTGCTAACTTCTCGGTAGGGCAGACCGCCCAGGTGACGCTGGACGGTACTTTTGAGGTGCTGCCCGGCACTATTACCGCTGTGACCGGCACCGATGCCCTGAGCACGGGCAACCTGCTCACCCGCACTGTGACCCTCTCGGTGTCCAATGCGGGTGGTCTGACCACGGCACAGGCTGCAACGGCTACTATCAACGGGGTGAGCTCCATTGCAGCAGCCAACTTCCAGTATCAGGCCGAGCGTACCCTGACTGCGCTGGCTTCCGGTACCGTCACCGCCATCAATGTGCGGGAGGGCGGCAGCGTGAACAAGGACGATATCATCCTGACCCTCAGCGGTGAGGAACTGACAGAGTCCATCCAGTCTGCCTCCGAGACCCTGCGCGGCGCGGAACTGTCCATGCAGAATATGCAGGATGCCATGGATAACTACACCATCACCTCGCCCATCAGCGGCACCATCATCGAGAAAAATGCCAAGGTGGGCGATGCCCTGAGCACCGGCAGCGACCTGTGCACCATCTACGACCTGAGTTATCTGGAAATGACCATCAACGTGGACGAGCTGCAGGTCAGCAGCCTGAAGGTGGGGCAGTCCGTACAGGTGACCGCAGATGCCGTGAAGGATAAGACCTACGAGGGCTTGGTCACCCGTGTGTCCATGAAGGGTGATACCAGCGGCGGTACCACCACCTACCCGGTGACCGTGCGCATTGACGAGACCGATGGTCTGCGCCCGGGCATGAATGCCAACGCCGAGATCGTGGTGGCACAGGCTAAAAATGCGCTCACCGTGCCTAACGCCGCCATTGTGCGGGGCGGTTATGTGCTGGTGCGGCAGGATTCTCCCAGCGCCGTGAACGCCGATGATTCCATGAGCGCACCGGAGGGCTATGTGTATGTCAAGGTCAAGACCGGTGTCAGCGACGACAACTATACGCAGGTGACCAGCGGCCTGTCCGAGAGTGATACCATCGCCTACGACCCCAGCTCCGTGAGCAGCGACAGCTACTATGACGACGGCGGCTATGACGATATGGACGGCGAAGTGATCGGCGGCGCCGGAAACAATGCAGACCTTGCCGAGGGCGGCGAGGAGACGCTGCCGGAGGAGACGGAAAACGGTGAAGCCCCCGCAGCGGACGCTGAAGAGCCCGCAGAGGGCATCGACCCCGCCGAGGCCGGCGCAGTCGTGGTGGATTGACGCAGGAGGGATGAATGAGCGCTCTGATCGAGTTTGATGCGGTGTGCAAGTACTACCAGATGGGCGATACCACGGTAAAGGCTGCCGACCACATCACCATGAAAATCGAAAAAGGCGAGTTCGTGGCCATCGTGGGTCAGTCCGGTTCGGGCAAATCCACTTGTATGAACATCATCGGCTGTCTGGATGTGCCCACCCACGGCACCTACCGGCTCAACGGCCGGGATGTGGGCAAGATGAACCGCAACGAGCTGGCCGCTGTCCGCAACGAAATGCTGGGCTTTATCTTCCAGCAATACAATCTGCTGCCTAGGCTGAACCTGATGGAAAACGTGGAGGTACCGCTGGTGTATGCGGGCATCTCCCGCACCGAGCGCCACGTCCGCGCCCGGGAGGTGCTGGAGCAGGTGGGACTTGGCGACAAGCTGAAAAACCGCCCCAACCAGCTTTCCGGCGGCCAGCAGCAGCGCGTGTCCATTGCGCGGGCACTGGTGCGCAACCCGCCGGTCATTCTGGCGGACGAGCCCACCGGCGCGCTGGACTCCCATACCGGCCGCGAGGTGCTGGGGCTTTTGCAGCAGCTGCACAAGCAGGGACACACCGTAGTGCTGATCACCCACGACAATTCCATTGCCGTGCAGGCCGACCGCATCATCCGGCTGGAGGACGGTCAGGTGGTGTATGACGGCGACTCCCACGCACCGGAGGCCATGGTGCAGCCCACCCTGCTGCCCGAAACGCCGGAAAAGGAGGAACAGGCATGATCTTTGAAACCTTCCGGCAGGCTATCCAGAACGTGTGGAGCAACAAGCTGCGCACCTTTCTGACCATGCTGGGCATCATCATCGGCGTGATGGCGGTCATCGTCATCGTGGGTCTGGGCAACGGCATGACCAAGAGCATGCGGGACAGCTTTTCCGCACTGGGCACCAACACCCTCAGCATTCAGGTGTGGGGCTACGGCTCCCGTACCGTGCCGGTGGAGGAGATGTACGATATCTGCCAGCGGCATTCCGACCTGATCAAGGCGGTGTCGCCGCAGGTCAACTTCAGCGGCAAAGCCAGCGGTACGCTGAAGATCGGTACCACCAGCTACCGCTGGTCCAACATGAGCGGTGTGGACGAAAACTTTACCGAAATGAAGAATTACCAGATCGTTCAGGGGCGCGGCCTGCAGTACATGGATATGCAGGACAACAAGCAGGTCTGCGTCATCGGCGATTACCTCAACCGCGTAGCCTTTGGCGGCAACGGTGTGGGGCAGACGCTCAAGATCGGTGCCAACAAGTTCCGCGTCGTAGGTGTGCTGTCTGCCAAAGTCAGCGACCCCACTATGCAGCAGGGCAGCGATGACGACTGCGTTTACCTGCCCTACACCACCGTGATGCGGCTTTCCAGCCAAAGCATGGTGGACTGCTACACCGCCATGATGGCCGACGAAAGCCTTGCCAACGAGGCCAAGAGCACGATGGAAGAGGAATTGATGTCGATCCTCAAGACCGAAAACGGCTACTATGTGTACAGCGCCAGCGAGTGGCTGGAGGAAATGAACAAGATGATCAACATGGTCATCGTGATACTTACCGGCATTGCCAGTATCTCGCTGCTGGTGGGCGGCATCGGCATTATGAACATCATGCTGGTGTCTGTGACCGAGCGCACCCGTGAGATCGGCATCCGCAAGGCGCTGGGAGCAAAGGAGCGCACCATTCTGGCGCAGTTTGTGGTGGAAGCAGCCACCACCTCCGCGCTGGGCGGCGTTTTAGGCATTGCGCTGGGCTATGCGGTGTCCATGGCGGCAAACAAGGTGCTGCCCATGTTCATGACCGATACCACCGTTACGGTAAGCCCCTCCTTCAACTCCATTGTGGTGGCCTTTGGCATCTCGGTGGGCATCGGCGTGCTGTTCGGCTACCTGCCGGCACGGCGCGCAGCCCGGCTGAACCCCATTGAAGCATTGCGCTACGATTGATCGCGGCGGCGTGATAAACAAAGAACAAGAGGTACGACCAATGAAAAAACGGATTCTCGCATTTCTGCTGGCGGTCAGCATTGCGGTGTCGGTGCTGGTGCTGCCGGTCTCGGCGGCCAGCATCAACAACACGGCCCTGCAGACGGCTATTACTCTGGGCGCTGTGCCCACCGGTCAGGAACTGAGCGCTAACATTACCCGCGGTGCCTTTGCCAAAATGCTGGTGTCCTTTTCCACTTACCGGGAGAGCGTAGGCGCACAGGGCACGGTGGGCACTTTGTACCGGGATGTGCCCGGCAGCTCCCAGTGGGCACCCTACATCCGCATTGCGGTGCAGCAGGGCTGGATGAACGGTTACACCGACGGCTCCTTCCGCCCGGACAACACCGTTACGCTGGAAGAAGCCTGTGCGGCGGTGCTGAAGCTGCTGAGCTATAAGACCACCGACATGACCGGCTCCTTCCCGCAGGCACAGCTGAACAAGGCGCAGCAGATCGGTCTGCGGGATCAGCTGACCTGCACGCAGGGACAGGCCATGACCTACGAGCAGAGCACCCTGCTGCTGTACAACGCCCTGCGCGCCAACACCGCCAGCGGCAGCGCTTACGGCAGCTCGCTGGGCTTTACGGTGTCCAACGGTCAGGTGGATACCTCTTCGGTGCTGCTCAAGAGCCGCAAGGGTCCCTTTGTAGCAGAAGAGGGCACCCAGCTGCCCTTTACGCCGGTGAGCGTCTACCGCAACGATAAGGCCTCTGCTTCGGCTGAGCTGAACAAGTACGACGTGTACTATTACAGCGAGAGCCTGCAGACGGTGTGGATCTACACCCGCCGCGCCGCAGGCCGCATCACGGCAGTATCGCCCAGCGCCAGCGCGCCTACCGCGCTGACCGTGGCGGGCAGCAATTACACGCTGGGCAGCTCTGCCGTGGCGTCCAAGATCTCCTCCCTGAACGGCGGCGGCGTGGGCGAAGTGGTCACCCTGCTGCTGGGCATGGACAACGAGGTAGCCGATGTGATCACCGGCGAGGAAGCCGACAGCGTGTTCTACGGCGTGGTGCAGACCGCTACCCGCAGCCTTGTAGAGGATAACGGCGCAGACGTGCTGCAAAAGATCTCGGTGATGTGCACCGACGGCATTACCCGCACTGTGAATATCGACAAAAGCCTGAACTACCCCACCGGCTGGCTGGTGGAGATCAGCGTGACCCCCGAAGGGGAGCAGGTGACCGCCATCGACTCCAAATCGGTCAGCGGCACCATCAACGACACCGCCACCGCGCTGGGGGACTATACTCTGGCCGATGACGTACAAATTCTGGATACGACATCGGAGGGGTTGGCTGGGACGGTTCGTCCCAGCCGAATAGCGGGGACAAAGCTGAACACGCGGGCTGTGCGTTACTATACGCTGAATGAGCAGGGGCAGATCGACCGCCTGATCCTGAACGACGTCACAGGTGATCTGTGGAAATACGGCGTGCTGGACGACGTGAAGAATCTGGCCTTCAACGCCAGTTCCATTCTGGGCACCCTGACCGGCAGTGGCTCCTCCGGCTCGGGGGATAGCTCTTCCGGGAACGGTTCTTCCGGCTCCGGCAGTGGTTCCACCGGGGACGGCTCCTCCGGTTCCGGCTCTACCGGCGGCACCACCAACACCACCACCGTGGTGGACGATCTGCGCAGTGTGCTGGTGCCCACCACCAGCGAGATCCTGTGGGGCGTGATCGACGGCTCGCTGCTGAGCACGGTCTGGAACCGCATCACCAGCAGTTCCGGCTCGCTGCTGAGCATCGGTCTCAAGCAGCTGGCCAACATTACCGGCCAGCCTATGAGCACCATCCTCAATTTTGTGGGCGGCGGCGCTACCTACATCTGCTACGTCAACGGCAGTCAGGCCAGCTTTTCCACCTCCATCAAGTATCCGGTGCTGGCGGGCGGTTTGGCAGTGCGGCAAAACGTGAACGGCACGGTAAAGGCCATGATCCAGCTGATGCCCATGAAGATCGATCAGGTGGGTGCAGCCTCGGTGATGAGCAACGGCACCCGCTACGAGACGGCTGACGATATGCAGGTGTACCTATGGTACAAGGGGCAGTATTACGCCACCAAGCTCTCTGAGGTGAACTCTGAGGGCTACTACCTGACCGGCTGGTACGATAACTTTGGCTGCGCAGCAGGCAAGCGCGTGCGGGTGATCGTGGCGGTCAAAAAGGACTGATGGACTACTATGACCCCCGGCGCAGGGCGCTGCGGGCGGTACGGCAGCTGCTCTACCCGCGCGAGTGCCCCTTCTGCGGCCGGGTGCTGGGGGATGTACGAGATTGCCCGGACTGTGCAGTGCAGCTGGAAACGCTGCGTCGCAAGCCGGGCATCCGGCTGGACCCGGCGCAGCACTATATCAGCAATCTGGCCGGTGCGGCTGCGCCCTACCGTTACAGCGGCTGTGTGCGGCGCGGCATCCTGCATACAAAATACCATGCTGCACCGTGGGCGGCGGTGGAGCTGGGCCTCTGGCTGGCAAAGCTGGCCTTTGGCAGCGAGATGCATATGGCCGGTGCAGAACCGGTGCCGGAGCTTGTGGAAGGCATGTCCCTTGGATACGACTGCATCGTTCCCGTACCGACATCCGGCAGAGCGCGCGGCTACAATGTGCCGCAGCTCATGGCGGTGCCGCTGGCCCGCGCACTGGGGATACCGCTGTACCCGAAAGCACTGGGCCGCACTCGTGCAAAGCGGCATCAGGCGGGCCTGCCCTTTGAGCAGCGCCTTGCCAATGTGGCGGGTGCCTTCCGGGTGACAGACACGGAACTTGTGGAGGGCAGAAAGGTGCTTTTGGTAGACGATGTGATCACCACCGGTGCCACGGCAGCAGCCTGCACACAGGCGCTGCTGGCAGCCGGTGCCGAGAGTGTGTTTGCAATTGCACTTGCCACTGTTGAATTTGAAACGTTTCCTGCAAGGGATCAGCCGCTGCAGGAAAACGAGCCGGAGTTTTGAAAATTTATTTGCAAAAACCTGGCAGAAAAAGCTTGACAAAACACCCTGAATCAAGTATACTAATTGAGCTGTGAGCGATAACCGCTTGCAGATATCCGGGTGTAGCGCAGTTTTGGTAGCGCGCTTGAATGGGGTT
>OGLX01001191.1_pt1 | contig 13792 bp, 3 predicted proteins | sample 1572821 | NCBI WGS metagenome assembly OGLX01 (sample SAMEA2581908, study PRJEB24529) | metagenome | biome: Human gut stool | place: China | collected 2011 | reverse complement strand
GGGAACGGCACCCATGAAACGAGCCAACCGTACCTGCGGACTGTTGCCGCCATGCCAATCGTAGGCGACGAAATCAGGGCGGGAAATCCAGTCGAAAATCAGCGCACCGGCCGCATATTCCTTGGCGAGCGCAGCAGGATCAGACGGCTTCTCCTCCCCCTGCGGCCACCAGGAAAGCTGGCCACGGCACACTTCCGGACGGTTCTCCTTATACCAGTTGACGGCTGCCGGATTGAACGATTCGATCACATACGCGCCGGAATAGGCCTGCAGCAGCGCGTCGCCCTTTTCCATGAGCTCGACATCGCGCGAACCCCACTTGGAATTGTCGTCGAACTTGTATTCGACGATCAGCGGCACACGACCCGCCACTACCTTGAGCACGTCGGCGAACAGTGGCACATGCTGGAAATACCCTTCCGGAGCGCTGTCAGGTGTGGTGACCAGCGGCGGATTTTCAAGCGAACCCGGCAACGGCGCTGCCACAGCGGCACCGGGGGCGTCGGTCGGGAACAGCGGGATGCGGGTCAGCTCATCGTACGTGAGATCGGCGATACGGCGTGGATCTCCGGCGACGCGCATCAGATCGCCGTCATGCACCACCACGATTTCGCCGTCGGCGGTCATCTGCAGGTCAAGCTCGATGCCATAGCCGGCTTCGCAAGCCGCTGCGAATGCCGCAAGCGAGTTCTCCGGAGCGATCGCACCAGTCACGCTGGGGCTGCCATAGCCGGCCTTCATGGCCATGCGACGTGCCAGCGCCACATACTCGCCGCTCTCGTTGGCATACTGCGCGGTCAGACCGGAACCCGCGTCATGCAGGCCACGATGCGCGTACCACACGTCGGGAATGGACGGCACATAGTTGCGGCGCTTGTCGGAGAAGGTACGCGGCGCGATCGCCCACACTGCGGCGCCTGCAGCGACTGCGCTGCCGAGCAGCGCCTTGTTGACGAATGATTTGGACATGGGCTTTCCTCCCTTACGCGGCCGCTCGCGCATTCTCTCGCGTTGGTTCTCACCGTTCGCGGCCATCGAATCTGTCTCTTCTGAGATTAGCCCATAAATCACAAAAACGGCGACCACCTACGCGATCCGCGATCGTATGTCGCCGTCTCAAGCCACCAACAGCCGAGCCATATCTCGACTATATATGGCAGATTTTGAGTCTCGTCACGAGGCATCTCGCTTATATATGGCAGACTGGAGTCAGAAAACATGCGTTTTCATACCCCCTATATGGCTTTTTAGCGAAGTCTTCTGCCATATATAGGCGAGATGCTTCCTGACAGACCCGTAAATCTGCCATACATAGGCGAGTTATGAGCAAAATGGGGTCCGATGACGTCCGAGTTCACACAAACGTAGGGGTCGGACCCCAAAGGTCGGCGGCTGAATACGTGTGCTTGATCGTAGGCTTGGCCACTGAGCCGTGAAGAGGAAAGCCCAATGGGCTTTCCTCAGGCGAAGTGAGCGGCTTGCCGCGAAGACCGCGTAGCGGTACCTTGAGTGCGTCGAGCACACATATTCAGCCCAGAGGCCGAGGCTGAGAACTTACCACTTTTATATTGGATTCAGTTACGCAGCTTGCCCCGCTTGGCTACGAAGATGCAGCACCCCGCCGTGGCCAGCACCGTCATGGCAATGACGATTGCCGTAGTAGCGACGCCTGTAGAGCTTAGCTTCTTCTTACGTTGAGACTGAGATTGCTGCGATGATTGCGGTTTCGCAGAAGGCTTGGCATTATTACCGTCCTGCTTGCCGTTGTTATCGATATCCGGAGTCGGCTTTGGAGTTGGCGTTGGTTCCGGCTCGGGCTCAGGCGTCGGATCCGGAGTCGGTTCAGGTGCATGAACCTGCCATTCGGCGGCAGCCGGCGATGCACTGCCGGATTGAATCACCATGCGCAGCTTAGTGGTCTTCACCGCGTCAGTCCAGGTTGCCTCGCTCCATCCGCCGTTATCGGTACCGTAAGCGCCGGGAGCATTGGTGACCAATGTATATGTGGCATCGGGAATATCCACAAACGCATTCGTTCCAGCATCCCAATACTGTAGTTTCCACGACGCCGGCATTCCCAAGCCCCCTCCATCGGAGGTGAATTGCACACGGCTGGAATCGATGGTGACTTCGCGATCCCATTCGTAGTCGAGCTTCATTTCACCGGTATTCGGCCACGTACCCCAAATGCAGGCGTTATCAACCGTGCAATCGCCCGGAATGGTTTTGCCGTCGTTAAGCGCGGCAACACCAGCTGTCCAAGAAGACGCTTTTTTGTCCACGTCAGTAGCAACGGCATCTTGCTCGATATAGCCGGCCAACGGCACCGACGTATCGGATGGAATATCTTTGACGCCCGCAGCCGACATATTGCCAGCAATGTCCGAAGCCCGATAGCTCACCGTTTCGCGCTTCGACGAAGAAGCAGTAATCGCCGCGCCTTCTTCATATTGCTGCCATTCGCCGTTTCCAACCCGGTATTCCACCGTTTTCACACCGGATCCAGCACCATCTGAGGCGGTCAATGTCATAGTGCGGGAAACCGTATCTACCGAGGCGGTTACCGTAGGAGCCGTAGCATCCACACGCGCTTCCGCAGCAGCGATTTCGCTCACATTGCCGGCCGCATCAGTGGCACGCGCACGCACACTCACTATACCCTCGCCAGTCACAGCCTTTACCGCAGTGTTCACATTCGTTCCGACGGTCACCCATGCGCCATCCCCGACCGCAAGTTCGAGTTTTGCGATCGGCGCAGCCGCATTGTCGGAAGCCGTAATAAGAGCGATCGGTGAAGTGACCAGCCAACCATCATTGCCAGCCGTGCCAGCCAATGCCACACGCACGGCAGGAGCAATGGTATCAGCCGGTTTTACGTAATCGTCGGAAACATGTACGGTCACGGTTACGTTGCCGGCTGTCAGATCATCAGCCTGCTGCTTGGTTTCAATGCCAGCAACCACACCTTGCACGGTGAACTCACCCGCCTGCGCATACGAAGAAGCAGACACCGTGCGCCACAAAACCGGAGTTTCCACTGTTTCCGAGCCGTACGCGACTTTCACCGTGTTCGACAATTCCGGCGCGTCTCCGGTCTTGGCGTAGACGTCGGCTGGCCGTTCAGCCACAACTGCTCCCTGTTGCGCGTATACTTCCCATTCAGGAACGCCGACGGAAGCATAGCCCCCGTCAACGGCTTGCGCGGTCATGTCAAGTTTGAGCGCAGTGGTGGTCACTGCGTCGAATGTCACTTCATTAGGCGCGTTCTTGCCTGTATCCACGCCGTATTCGCTGGAATTGGGCACGTCCTTCCAGGAACCGTCTGCGTCAAGATATTGCAGTTTCCATGAGGCAGGGGCACGCAATGCGTTCGCATCTGTATCGAACCAGACTTTCGATCCATTCACACGTACAGCGCCATTCCACTGGTAGATCAGTGAATCGGAGGATTGTGTTTGTGGCATCTTTCGATAGTTCGTCCAATGGTTCGGCGGTACTACAGCAATTTCCAGCACTCGCCCGTCGTTCACGGAACCCTTGTAGGCGGGTGTTTCGGTGTAGGTCGCATCCACTGACGCATAGGGGGCCACGTTGCGTGAGGGTTGCAACCGTTCGGCTTTGGTCGGATGCGAAACGGCGTTCATGCGCCCGCCATTCCACGTCACTTCATCGATGCAGACTGCACGGCGGAAGTCAGTACCACCAGTCTTGTCTCCAGTGTGGTAGGTGACCCACCATTTGCCGCCGAATCGTTGAATCGACGGATGCATGGTGGTGGACGATCCCGATTCGACGATTACGCCTTGGTACGTCCACGGCCCAAGAGGGCTTGCCGACGTGGAGTATTGCACGCACGCCTGATAGTTGGATTCCACGCAGGTCGCCACTCCCGACCCGGGTTTGCCACCGTCGTACACGTTGTAGTAGGTGTCTCCTTCACGGAACACCCATGCCGCCTCAAAGAAGCCTTTGGGCCCGTTGGCATAAGCGCCGCCGTTGTTGCCCAAGGTCAGCGACGCGTTCACTTGGTTCGCATAGTCGCTGCCAAGCACGTCTTTGCTGGCATCGTAGTCGGGTATGTTGGCGAGCGCGTCGGCGTCACGCATATTGTAGATTTTCGGCGCTCCGTCCGCCGTTCCGTCCATGGTTTCCACGGCAACATATGAGGTGCGGCCAGTGTTGGCGTCCCGCTGCATTTTTACGGCGAGTTCGCTGTTGAAGGTGCCGAAGTGCAGATATCCGGTACCGTCATTGTCCACGAAGAATGCGGGATCGATGGTTTCGATTTGCGTCTGCGTGGTAGTCAGCAACGGCGCTCCGATGGCGTCGACCCATGGTCCGAGGGGGCTTTTTGATTTGGCCACGCCGATGGAGAACGGGTCGGCTCCCGCGGCTGCGTTCTTGTCTTTGACTGGAACGTAGTAGTAAAACCAGTCGTCGGCCGTGTCTGCGGTGCCAGCATCGTCGACTACTACTTGTCCTGCGTAGGCTCCGTCGCCGGTTGCCCAGTCGAACAGGTCGGCTTTGGCGATGGTCTTGTAGTGCGTCCATTTGCCGGATTCCGGATTGTCGGTTACGTAGACGCCCCAGTCTTTCATATTGAAGGACCCGTAGGTTGGTTCGGCCTCGTCGTGTCCTGTGAATACGAAGAGTTTGCCATCGTATTCAAGGGTGGATGCGTCTGCGGAATAGTAGTTTTGCGACAGGTCGTTGGGGGTATTGGTTCCTTCGTTCTGCCCGATGGGGTTGCGAAGGGTTGCCGGCAACGCACTGTTGTCGATTTGTGTGACGGTGACGTCGGGATTGCCGACCGGCAGATCGTTGTAGGCGTGTCCGGCGACGCTGGGCGCGGTACTTGCGTCGGCCGCGTTGGCTGTCTGCATGGTTGCGATTGCTCCCGTGCATAAGGTGGCTGCGGCTGCGATGCCTGCCACCAGCGTCTTCATCGACGCATGTGAGATGTGCGAAAAGCTCATGAATATTCCTGTTTTCACGATTGGATATTGAAAAGTCCTCTTACGGATTGCTTAGGCTACGTTGGTATTCCTCGTGCGATCCGTAAGAGGACTTGAGCAATTGCTAGCGCTAGTCGCGGTTGCGGCGCGTCAGCATGATGGCGGCTCCCGTCAGCAGGACGATCATTCCTACGACGGCGATGCCGATGACATTGCTGCCGGTGCTGCTGATTGCGGCACTGACTTCAGACTTGGAAACCGGCTTGTTTCCAGGCTTGGCATTCGGCTTGGGGTCGGTCTTGTCGTCGTCCGGCTTCGGTGCTGGCTTGAGTTCAAGTCCGGCGATGGCCTCGGTCAGCTGCTTGACTGCGGCATCCGCATCAGCTTGGGTGGCGTTCTCATCGTTCAGCACCTTGGAGGCGGCATCCACTGCTTCAGCCAACTTCTTGGCGCTGGCTTCGGTGTAGAGGTCACCGCTGACGCCCTGTGCCTGGTCAAGAACCGTCTTCAACTCAGTGGTGTCGGCTTTCTTCACCAGTGTCTGCTGGGCTTCTTCAAGCTGCTTGATGGCCGCATCCACCTGATCCTGGGTGGCGCTCTCGTCCGCATACACCTTTTGAGCGTTACCCATGGCTTCGGAGAATGCCTTCCAACTGTTCGGCGTGAAATTAGCTTGTTGCACGGAACCGGCTGCGTTGATGGCGGATTCGAGCCTGCTCTTGTCCACGCTTGGTTCCGGATCAGGGGTTGGATCCGGGTCAGGAGTCGGTTCTGGATCAGGAGTGCTTTCCGCAGCATGCACGCCCCACTCGGCAACCGCCAGACCGAAGGTGACGCCCTCGGCGGTCGGCGGATCAAGCACCAAGCGCAACGACGTGGTCTTCACCGGAGTGAACGTGGCCACGCTCCAGCCTTGAGCATCGTCAGAGGCACGTGAGGCCGGGGAATTACGCACGGTGGAGTATTGCGCATTCTCCACATCCTTCCATATACCATCAGAAGCCAAGTACTGAATCTTCCAGCTGTCCGGAACATCCAAACCACCCTTGGCATCATTACGCTCCGCGAAGTTGGCCCAGAACTGCACACGGCTGGAATCGACGGTGGCTTCCTTGCTCCAGGTGTACTGCGCGTACATGCCAGCGGAAGCTTGACCCCAGCTGCCCCACACGCGGCCATTCACATCGGCGTCATCATCAGACGGCCACGTATCGTCAACCAGCACACCATCGTTGAGCTTGCCGGAAGCCGGAGACCAGCTCGCCTCGGCACTCACCGTGGTGTCAATGGCCCTGCCTTCAATCCAACCAGTCAACGGAGTATCGGGCTCCGGCTTGGGATCCGGCGTCGGCTCAGGATCAGGATCGGCACCACCATTCGGATCGGCGACCACATGCACTGTAATCTTGGCCTGCGAGCTTGAACCCTCAGCCGTGCCGGACACCTCATAATCGCCGATGGTGTCCAACTTGACGCCGGCAACACTTGCCTCATCCCACATAACCGTGCGATCGTCAAGCATGCCGTTGGGGAATCGCACCGGAACCACAGACGGCAAAGCCACCGACTTGGAATTCTGGTACACCGTCTGTTCGATCGGCTGAGCCGCACCAGCAGTCTGAGACTGCGCGTCGGAACGCACGCCAATAGTGGCCTTGGTTCCAGCGAGCGCGCCAATAACCGTTCCGGAAACCGCAAACTCGCTATCGGAAGCAAGCTGATCGTCAGTGATGGCATCCCACGCAACACTCAAGTCACGACGGGAACCGTCCGTATAGCTGGCACTCACCGTCTTCGGCAGATTCACATCGGCAGCCTTGCTGCCAGTCTGCACCATACGATTCACGCCATCCACGCTCACCGGATCAAGCGCATACGCCTCAAATTCGGTAGCACCAACAATGGCACCCTTCGGGAACAGCACACGCAACTTGTTCGTCTCCACCGTTTCGGCAAAACGAACCTCATTGCCTTCACCCTGCATCGTGGTATAAGACTGGCCGGCGGCAAGCTTCACATCCTGCCAATCGCCATTCTCATCCGCATACTGCAACTTCCACGACTTGACCATCGGCACACCGCCACCGTCAGTCCAGAAGAACAGCTTCGCCTTCTTCAACGGAACAGTGCCATCCCAGGCAAGCTGCAGCCACGGCTCGGTACCGGTATTGTCACCCCAATTATTCCAGGTCTCATTCGGAGTATTGGTATACAACACCTGACCGTCGATAACCTTCTTGGCATTGTCCTTCGCCTGATATGGATTGGTGAAGCTGGCGCTCGCAGTGGACTGTGAAGCCACATTCACCGTGCCGTCGGAAGGAATGCCGTGAACGGTGACTTCCTTGAAACCGGTCTTCTCACCGTCGAATGCGGTGAGTTTGAGCACATAGTCACCCTCACGGTTGAACGTGACCGTAGTGTTGGCAGCGGTTGCGTCGACGAACTTCGCTTCGCCGTTTTCAGGGCCAGACACCTGCTCCCATGTGGTGGTGAGCGTGTCAGACGGCAGGCCGTCGTCCTTCACCGTGCCCACCAGCTGCGCACCGGACGAGGTGCTGCTGGCAATGTAGGCGTCAACGCTTGGCGCCTGGTTCGTAGGTTCGCCTTCCGGCACAATGTCGGTTTCGTAGGCCTGAATCTCCTTCAAGCCAATGGCCTGACCTGCTTGCGGAGTGAAGGTGGCACGAATGGCTTTGGCCACGACCTTGGAGAACTGCACGCGGTTGTAGTTGGCTCCCGCGTAAGTAGGCGTACGCACCTGGTTCGGCAGGACATGCCATGCGCCGGCCTCATCCTGATATTCAAGCGTGTACACCGACGGCTCACTGTAGCCGGCAATCGTCTGGCTGGACGAGGTCTGGTAGAAGTACAAACGCACGTCGTCGATGTTCTGCACTCCATTCTTGAACGTTACGGTCAGCGAATCCTTGGCGTTCTTGGATCCCTTGGTGCCCCAGAAGGATTCCATCACGTTCTTGCCGTCCACTGCATTGGTTGCCGGGTAGCCCTTGGTTTCGTAAGTGGCTTCCACATCGGCGTCCTTGGCCACGTTGGTCTGGCTCTTGGACGCTTCGTCCACGTTCTGTCCGGACTGCGCGAAGATCTGCGTAACCCTGCTGTTCGATGCGTAAGTCACTTCGTTGGCGTTCGGCATGGTGGCGGTGGTCGCGCCGGTGATCACCGCTCCGGAATCATCGGCAACCTCAACGGTTCCACTGGCCGGATCGTAGATGAGGTGGGCGAGCTTATCGGAGGTGAACACGGCGTTGCCGTCCACATACAGGGTGTATCGCTTCGGAGCGTTGTAGGCGCCGTCGTTGTTCCATACGATCGACAGATCCTGCCCGTGGTAGCTCAGGTTGTTGACGGTGAAGTGGTTCCAACCGGGAATCTCGATCGGATTGAGTTCAATCTTTTTGTCTTCACGCGGAACCATACCTGCCACGTCTTCCACAATCGTCCAGTTGGTGGTGCCAAGCTGGGTGTGGTGAATCCAGGAACGGTAGGTGATCTTTCCACCGTTCTTGCTGGCGTCGGCGTTCTTCTCCGGAATCGTGCTTCCTGCGGAATTATTATCCATATTCCAGAATTCGTTCTGGTCCGGATACTGGTTGTCGCCTCCCTGATAATGCGAGAACGCCACCCAATACAGCAGTTTCTTGAACGATTCGTTCGTGATATATCCGTTGTCTGCAGCATTATAATCACGGATTCCCGCAGAATAGATTTGCAGCAGCGGAGTTGCATTGATAATGGAGAAATTGTTTGATCCTGGGAAATTCAGCGCCTTCTTGTCTGCCTGATTCGCGGTGAAGAACGGGAAAATCGGGAATTCGTCGGCATCTTCGAACAAGCGCAACGCACTATCGTAATCATCATTGCCGGTCGGCATCAGACCTTCGGAATACGGATAGTAGTTGTTGAGTTCCTTGTATTTCGCGAATTGACCGTCGTTCAGCCACTTGTGCAGCAGCAGTTTGCTGTCGGAATCCCACAGGTTGTCGAGCACATCCTGCTTGATGGCGTCGGCGATCTGCTGCATTTCAGCGGCTTTTTCGGTGTCTCCGGCAGCCTTGGCGTTGGCCCACATGTTGGCGGAACCGTCGGCACGGTCCATACGCTGGCCGGAACGACCGGGTTCGGAGAACGACACCGCGTCGGCATCGTTGCCGGTCATGGACCACCACGACCAGTCGATCAGATTGTTGCCGTTGCTATTCTGGTTGTCGTTGCTGTCTGGCTCGCTTTGCGAATTGAGCAGACCTTTGACATCTTCGGAACCGTAATCACCCAACGCTTCAGCCAATGATGACGGGCCGCCGTGCACCTTGTAGGAGTCCCAACCGGCCTTGGTGATGTACTGCGTGTAGCTGTGGTTCCAATTGGCTGGATCGCCCGGATTGTCGTGGTAGTAGTAATACCCGGACTGTCCTTTCTTGGCTGTCTGCCCGGCCGACACCCAAGTGCCGTACGAGTATTCGGCGTTACGGAACCACTTGGTGTCGTTGATGAACATGCCGGATGTCAGCACGATCTGGTTGTTGTATCCGAGCACGCCTTCGATGGAGGTCGGATACTGGAACGTATTGCCCGGCATATTAGCATCCAACATGTTGAAACGGCTCAGCCACCAGCGGTAGAACACAGTTTTGTCGATATTGTGTTCCTGGGTTTCCACGTAAGGAATGTTATCGACCCACCACTGGTTGTAGGTGGTCACGGAATCCTTGTAGGAAGCGGCCGGATCGGTGAGATCGCCGTTGAATCGGGCTTCGTATTCCGCGGTGGAGTCCGGCAACTCGTTGGCGATCAGGCCAAGCTGCAGCTTGGTGGTTTGTGGCACGTTCGCTTCCAAGGTGAGGGTGGAAGCGAGTTTGCCGTCCTTTACGGTGAAACCGTTGCCGGAGAACCGTGGATAGATGGTGGTCAGATCGTTCTTCACATTGAAGCGACCGGTCAGTTCAGTGTCGCCGTCATTGCCGTCTTGTGCGAATGGCGAGGCTGCTGTCAGCGTTACGTCACCGCCGGTGGTGCTGGTGATGGTGAAATTCGCGACCATCACATTGGTGTAGGTGATGTACTTGACTTCGGTGACGGTAATGGTCTTGTCGCCGTTGGTGAATTCCGTGGTGAAGTAGCTTGGCGTCTGCTTGCGCTTGTCGGTGTTCTCGCGCAGGGTCTGCTTGGAACCGCCAATGCTTACCTCAACGGTAAAGCCGTCGTTGCCGGTCTGATCCCAGTATGCGACATCTCCTACGAAACCAAGTGCTTCCGGCGTATGCGTGTACATGAATGCGGCACGGCCACGTGAGAACAGGTATTCGTTCTTGTCTGCGCCCGCATAGTTGTAGTCGCCAGCATCGTTGGTGCCGGTACCGTTTGGTGCGGTGCCTGTGCGCGTCAGCATCTTGTCGATCCAGAAGTCGTGTGCGGTGTCGGTTCCGGCACCGTTGGCAACATCCGCATCGAACACCTGCTTGAGGTAGCTTGTCGAGGGATCGAAAGCGACGCCGGTGCCCGGAATCGGGTCGGCGGCCCCCTTGAAACTCGGATACCCCATGGCAGAGTTCGGATTGGCCAGCGCGTCATTGGCGTATGCGGTCGTCACACCGCCAGACAACAGTGTGGCCACTGCCGTCAGCACGCCCAATGACGTGACAATCCCTTTCTTCCTTGTTGATGGTGTCATCAATTCCTCCTACATGGACCATCGTTGGCCCTTGGTTGCCAAGGCTCGTTCCCTGGCATCCAACTTTCTTTCTGTAGGAATGAGAGTCGTGCGATGGACATGAGATTGGAGCGTCCACCGACATTTCAAGAATACATGACGCGAATACGGTTTCGCAAATTTTCTTTCAGTTTTCTCCAATGCTTTTCTAAGTGAACTGCCATACGATGGCTTTTATGCGAAAAGGAAAGTTTTCGCATTTTCCCGTCTTATACTAGGGGCTATGACAAAACCGGCCACCCCCATAAGGGGCAGCCGGTCTCTCATTCCAGTCAGCGCGGCGCATTCGGCTCCAATCGATCACGCCGCGCTCACCCGCTTCCCGGCACCATGGCACTCATAGCGCCGGGTAGCAAGTCTTTCTTTTGTTTAGCTGCGCAACCACACGTTCATTTGGCCGAGTTCGCGGTTGGCCCATGCGTAGTAGGGCACCAGCTTGAGCGACGTCCGCTCATCTGAGGCGTCACGCTGAGCGGACATGTACAACGGGGCGTCCACGGCATCCGCAGCCTCACGAACGGCAGGCAACGTCACCGCGTCAACACCTCCAAGCAAATCACTCTCGAAAGTAACCGTGGCATCCGCGGCATCCACGCCATCAGCAAGACGGTACGTCCACAGATCGCCGGCATTATCGGCTTGCTCCGCGCAATAGACGAGCGGACCGCGCATCACCGCAACACGACCTGCATCGCAACGCACATGAGAGTTGGCACGCACCAATCGCACTGCCATATCAAGATCCAGCACCACATGCAATGCAGTTCCCGGAGCAACTGCGAAATATACGAAACCGTTTTCCGGAGCCGTCTTCACAGCAACACCATCGCATGTCAGCGCATAGGAATCAGCCGACCATGTGGGAATACGCACGCCGAAACGTACCGAATCAGCCGCCTCAGCGGGCAATTCCAGCATGTACTCAATATGACCGTTCCACGGAAAATCGGAACGCTGCTCCACATGCAACCCGGAATCAAAACTTGCCTGATTCGCAATGAACTGGTGAGCGAGCACCGTGCGACCGCCGTCACGTTCGGTATACACATAACGGTCCACCGACGCGATCAATCGCGCGACATTAGCTGGGCAGCATGCGCAGCCAAACCAATCGACACGATGCGAAAGCACATGATGCCGATCCGGATTGTCCAAACCGTCCGGCGAAGTCTCCAACGCATTCACATAGTAATACTGCTTGCCATCAAGGCTGATGCCCGCGATGGCACCATTGAACAGCTCACGCTCAAGCACGTCGGCATATTCACCATTCGGTTCCAACAGAAGCATTTGGCGGGCAAACATGCTCATCGCCACAGAAGCGCACGTTTCGCCATACATGGTGTCGTTCGGCAGATCGTAATCGTACGTGAACGACTCCCCCACATGTGTGGAACCGATCGCACCCGTTACATACATGCGTTTCGACACGATGTTGTTCCAAAAACGATGCGCCGCATCCAACAAGCCCTGATCGCCGGTAATACGCGCCACATGTGCGATTCCAGTGCATAAATAGGCCACGCGCACAGCATGGCCGTCAGCGGTCTGCTGCTCGCGCACCGGCTGCGCGGCTTGGAAGTACGTGGGCTTGTAGAATCCCAGATCCCGGAAAATGTAGTCGTTGTCGACAGCGGCGATCTGCTTGGCGTAGAACTGCGGATCCTGACCACGCACGTCGATGAGATACCGCGCCAGATTCAGATAGCGCTCCTCACCGGTCGCATCATACAGTTTCGCCAACGCCAATTCGATTTCCGGATGCCCATCAGCACCGTGGATCTTGCCGTCCTCCGGGCCGAAATTGGCATCGATGCAATCCGCCATACGGCACGCCACATCAAGCGCCTGTTGATTACCGGTCACCTCATGATAGGCGACAGCAGCCTCAATATAGTGGCCCATGACATACATCTCATGGCTTTGCTGAATCAGTGTGAAACGCTCACGATGCGCCCATTCACCGGTTTTGATTTGGTACGGAGTGTCCAAATATCCGTCCGATTGTTGCGCACGTGCGATGAGATCGACGGTTTTATCGCACAGTTCCCGCAATTGCGGATCAGGATGATACGACAGTGCGTAAGCCGCTTCCTCCAACCACTTATATATGTCGGAATCCTGGAAGACCATGCCATGAAATTCACCGGCCTCATCACCGGCTGCGATACGCAGATTCTCCACGGCATGACTTTTATTATCGGCAAGCTGATTGCCAGCCGGATCATCCGGAACTTCAGTGGCAATCTCATCATTCATCACACCCCACTGATAGGGAATGACGGATTCAACGATCTGGTCGCGACGCTGCTTCCAGAAAGGAGAAGTAATAGTTACATTCATGATATTTCCTTAAGATTAAGGACTTCGCCAGCCCTTGACGGCTCTTGGCTACTCCGCCTTCGGTTCTGCTCAGGCCGGAGCCTGGAAACAGTCCACTGGGCTGTCTCCCAAGGGCTGACATCGCCAGGTGTCAGCCCTTGACGGCTCCAGCCATAAACCCTTTGACGTAGTACTTCTGGAGGGCTAGGAAGAGGATGGCTGCGGGGATCATCAGAATCACGACGCCAGCTTCGGTGGCACCGTAATCAATGACGCCCATAGTCTGCTGACGCATGTTCACCAAAGCGAGCGGCAGCGTGGCGTTCGACGAACTCGACAGGTACAGCGGAATCATGAAATTGTTCCAAGCCTCAAGGAAAGCAAGCAGACCGACAGTGACCATCGACGGCTTGACGACCGGCACCAGAATCTTAATCAACGACTGCAGGGAGTTGCAGCCATCGACCATGGCGGCCTCTTCCATATCCTTCGGAATCGCATCGAAAGCATTACGCATGATGAACGTGCTCATCGGCAGCTGGAACAAGGTAATAACCAAACCGACACCCAGCAAGGAATCGTTCAGACCAATATCCTTGTACCACACCATCAGCGGAATCAGCAGAGACGCATACGGCACCATCAAAATGGACAGCGTCACCATGAATCCGAGATTGCGGCCCGGATAGTCGAAACGGGAGAATGAATAGCCTGCGAGCGTGCACACCACCACGGAGAACACCACGGCGACCAACGTCACCACCACCGAGTTGAACAGGTACTT
>OGLX01001178.1_pt1 | contig 13923 bp, 6 predicted proteins | sample 1572821 | NCBI WGS metagenome assembly OGLX01 (sample SAMEA2581908, study PRJEB24529) | metagenome | biome: Human gut stool | place: China | collected 2011 | reverse complement strand
AAAAAGTCGTCCTTAAAAGTGTGGAAAATCACAAAAAGTCGTCCTTAAAAATGTAAGCAATACTCCGCTGATTATCTTTATTTTATTGGGTAGTTTCATATTCTTAATTTATTAGATTTAGAAATTTAATTGCAATCCTACATTGAAAGTACGTTGTAACGGATATTTATACCATTCCAGTTCCGGATCCCACTCCTTGAAAGGGCTAAAGACAGCCAGATTATCTCCAGTAAGGTAAATACGTCCGTATTTGAAACGATAGCCTATTTCCAGTGTTTTAAAGCGTAAGAAGTTTCCGTTGCGCATCCAATAAGTACTGCTCACTACGTTGTTGTCTGTATGTGATTTTGCCAATCCCAGTCGTGGGTAAGCTGCATGCGGATCCGGATTGGTTTCTGTCCAGCGGTTATCTGCAACAAATTGGAAAATATTCTGGTCTAACTGTCCAAACGGATGAATGCCTGATAGCATTATTTTACGCATAGCCGATCCGTTGAAGAATACACCCAAGTCAAAATTCTTGTAAACTACATTCAAACCAAATCCATATTGTATGCGTGGGTCTCTTCCGAATTCCGAGATCATTCCCTGGTCGTCATTGGTAATAACACCGTCACCGTTTAAATCACGATATTTAATATCACCTATCTGAGGATTACTACCCAATTCCGGCTGCGGCCCATATTTGATCTCATCCTCTGTCTGATATAAACCTTCTGCGACATATCCCCATGTAGTGCTCATTGGACGCCCTGTTTCTCTTCGCCAGGGATAAGGAGTAAAAGGTTCATCTTTGTGTACATATTTGTTTTCTACATAAGTAAAGTTACCTCGGAAATCAATAGCTAAATCCTTAGTGATGTCGTGGTGATAACTGGTGCTAAATTCCCATCCCCAGTTGTCCACTTTTCCTACATTACTCCAGGGAGTGGCACTATATCCTAATTGTTCCGCCCATGTATAGCGTGGCATCAAAATGTTAGTACGTTTTTCGTAGAAGTAGTCTGCTACAATATTCCAATGGCGGAAGAGAGTCAGGTCTAAACCGATATCCAGTTTCTTGGAACGTTCCCAGGAAGCATTAGGTACATGGTATCTGGTGATATTCGGTCCTGACATATATTTCCAGTCATAACCTGTAGAATATCCGAGGCTGTTCAGTTTTACGTCATCCAGGTAAAGAAAGTGTCCCCATTTAGTTCCGGTTTCATCACTACCTACCAAACCGTAAGAAGCTCTTAATTTCAAGTTGTCTATTTTATTGCGCAGCGGTTCAAAGAACGGTTCATTACTTACAACCCAGCCCAAAGATGCTGCGGGGAAAAACTCGAACCGATCGCCTTTAGCCAGGCGTTCCGTACCGTTGTAACCGAAGTTGAATTCGACCAGATAACGCTGTCCGTAATCATACGTCAGACGCCCTGATACGCCTTGATTACGGTTAGGAAGTACTCCGCTCTTGTAATCACGTTGCATATACATTAACATACCGCCTACATTATGCATACCGAACTGCCGGGCATAATTTATCTGAAATTGCATAAAGATAGTGCGGTCACTTGATTTCCCTATGCCGGATTCTGTGATGTATTGATCTCCTGTATCCAGAAGTTTTAAATCAAAAGTAGTGGGATCTGCCGGGTCGTAGGAGTTGTCCGCCACTCCATAATAAAAGGGTTTTATGTCTCTGTGGTAAGAAGAACTAGACCAGTTTTTAAAGTTAATCAATGCATTTACACTTAACCCTTTCGTTATGAACTTTAAGTCTTGCATAATTTTCAACGAGGTATTCAGCGTATTTTCGTCAGTCTGCTTGAATGTGGTGGCCATGTAAGCATAAGGGTTGACTCTCAAGTCATTACCTGTCAAAATGGCATTACCGTACTTTACATGCGGGTCTCCCTCCTGATAGGGGAATACAGCCGGGAAGTTGATAGGATTACTAATTAAGGTCATCTTGAATAGTTCGTCCAAAGAGTTGTAAGGTCCCCGCTTATTACGGATTTGTGCGTTCATATTCAGATCGATTTTCGTTGTAGGAGTTACCTTCACCGAAATATTGTTCTGAAAGTTGTAAGCCATGTTATTAATGTTATTATTCCATGAATAATATTTCGGCGAATCCAGTAATCCGGTATCATGGTTTACATTCAAACTCATGTAGTATGTTACTTTCGGTCCACCACCGGAAATGTTAATATTGGCACGTTGGTTCATTGCATAGTCCTTGAATATTTGGTCAGCCCAGTCTACGTCCGGATAGATATACGGATTGATACCGGTACGTGTCGCATCGATTCGGTCCTGGCTGTATCTTCCTTGTGTCAGACTCGGATCGCGAGTCATCTGGGCTTCATTATACAATTCCATCCAAGTAGCACCGTCCACGAAATCAGGGAAATTGATCGGCTGGTTGAATGAATTTTCCAGGGTGATGTTAATGCGGGTTTTTGAATTCTCCTGTCCTCTCTTCGTCGTAATAAGCATTACACCGTTCGCACCACGGGCACCATAGATAGCCGTAGCTGAAGCATCCTTCAGAATAGAGAAACTTTCGATTGTTTCCGCCGGGATATTGTTTAAATCGCCGGAAGAAATTTCTACATCGTCCAACATGATAAGTGGGGTCGTACGTCCTCCGAAAGTAGAGATGCCGCGGATATAAAAATCGGAGGCTGAACCGGGTTCTCCGCTTCTTGTATTTACGATGACACCAGCCAGCCGGCCTGCCATTGAACTAGTCAAAGATGAACTTGGCGACTTCAGTTCCAATCCTTTTACGGTAGAAATAGCTCCGGTAATACTTACTTTTTTCTGAGTACCGGAACCGACTATCACCACTTCATCCAGTACCTCATTATCTGAACTAAGTTTTATATTGATAATACCTAAGTCTTCTACCGGGACTTCTCGTGTCTTATAACCTATATAAGAAACGACCAGAAGATCTCTGGAACTGTTTACCTGAATAGAAAAGTTACCATTTAAATCGGTAATTACCCCAGTCTTTGAACCTTTTAACGTAATATTAGCTCCAATAATAGGAGAACCATCCGATATGTCTGTAACCGTTCCGGTTACTGTTCTCTTTTTCTGTTGCTGAACAGACTTCACTTCACTGTTTCCTGATTCCGCCATTATTGGAAAGAAAGGAATGCCCGAAGTGGTAAAAGCAAAAAGTACTGCGAAAGCAATTTTTCTAGAATGATACTTCATTGATTTCTTTTTTTAATTAGACATAAGTTAACTGCGTTTCTTGTTTTGAATGGCCAAATATCTGTATTAGTGCATTATTTTAATGTTCTTTACGTGCAAAAAGCTTTGTTATTTGTGCAAAAGACAAAAACAAAGCAAAAAAGAATAAAATCTAAGAGGTTGAGAGTGGTTATTCGGATTATTATGAGTAAAAAAAGTAAGGATATGTGTTAATACACAAAACCACCGGATGTGAAATTGTCCGGTGGTTTGAGAAAGAAAGAATAACTTGTTATTTAGATACGATTTTTTGTAGAAGCGTTTTTGTTTTTATATTCTGAAGGAGACATTCCGTATTTTGTTTTGAATACTTTAGAGAAATGCGATGTGTTTACCATACCTACATCCATCACAACCTCATTTATTGTATAGGAAGGATCCAGTAAAAGTTCGGCCGCCATTGTCAATCGTACATTACGTATATAGTCTGCAAGTGGCTGATGATTATATTCTCTCATTTTGTTATACAGACTACTACGGCTGATGAATAACCTCTCACATATAAAATCGACAGATAAATCGGCATTATTTATATTATCTTTGATTAATTGATGTAATTCCTGCTCCCACAAATCCTTGTGACGTTTTTCGTTTGAATCTATATTTCCGGCAGTTTCCTTTGTTATTTTTAGTTCTTCTTTGAGATAGCGTTCTTTTTGTTTTAGTAACCGTTTCAGGTTTACTGTCAGTAGCTTGATAGAAAACGGTTTCGGAATATATAGGTCAGCTCCGGATTCATATCCCTCAATTTGATGCTCCACATTGCCTTTGGCTGTTAATAGTATAATAGGAATATAAGCGATAGATAAATCATTTCTTATGTGCTTGCACATTTCTATTCCATCCATTTCAGGCATCATAACGTCACTTATAATAATATCAGGAAAGAGGCTTTTGCATTTTTCCAAGCCCTCTTTACCATTGTTGGCTATGTGGATCTGATAATATGGACGCAAACGTTCTTCGAGTGCGTTCTGCATTTCTATGTTATCTTCGACTATAAGCAATAACGGCAGACTGGAATTGGAACTATGCTCTCGAATGGAAGTCGGCTGGTTGTCATCCATAGGAATATATTCCAGATATTGGTTGTCAATAAATTCTTTTGCGTCGAAAGAAGAAAGGTCTTGTTCGGATTCGGAGGAAATATTCAAGTTATTAATAGGTAAAGCCACAATAAATTCGGTACCTGTCATGCGCTCGCTACTTACGATGATAGCTCCTTTGTGCAGTAATACCATTGTTTTTGCAATGGCAAGCCCTATTCCTGTACCTAAATGGGCCTGTGTCTTATTACTGACTTGGAAGAAACGTTCATAAATGTGGCGGATAGATTCGGGTGATATACCTACGCCTGTATCCCGGACAATCAAGACACATACCGGCTCATCGGTTTGTATTTCCCCTTCCTGATATCTGGTTTGGTATAGTGGTTCAATATCCTTGAATGCGGCTTTTTTCAGTATGATACTGATACTCCCTTTTTGAGGTGTATATTTTATAGCGTTTGAAAGAAGATTAATGATGAGTTTTCCTATTTTATCCCAGTCAAAATCCATTTTGAGATTATCTTCTTCACTTATGTATTGTATCTCTATCTCTTTCTTTTCAGCCCACGGCTTGATTTCTGAGAAAAGCTGGGCAACCAATGCTGCTATATTCTGATGTGTAAGTAATAGCTTGTTGATACCTAAGTCTGCTTTTCGGATATCAATGAGTTCTGCAATAAGTGCGAGCATTTTCTTTGAATTATTCCAAATGGCCGAGACACTTTGGGATATACCGGTTTCCATCAACTTCTCAGCAGATAACATGATGAGAGTCAATGGAGTCTTTAGCTCGTGAGATACGTTCATGAAGAAACGCATTTTAGATTGATATCTTTCTTCGTCATTAATACGTTCGAGTTCTTTGATATGATTCTCCCGTTTCAGCTTTTGTTCTTTATGATATTGATAGACAATAATGGTAGAAATGGACAGGAAGATAAGAACATACAGTAACTTGGCCCAACCGGTCAGCCACCAGGGCGGTGATATAGAGAAACTGATTTCTCGTCCCGGAGTTATCCATGTGAATCCGCGGTCTGTTGAAACTTGCAGTTCAAATTTATAATTGCCGTATGGGAGGTTTGAGTAGTAAGCCTTATTTATGGAATGTGGGATCATTTGCCATTCCTTTTCGTAATTAGTCATGCGATAGCGGTATACAATTTGGTCAGCTAGGGTATGTCCTAAAGCGGCAAATGAGATAATAAAGTTATTTTGTTTATAGGTCAGATTTATGTGAGGAGTCAGATTGAATATTTCGGGTAAAGTAGTTTTTCCATCGTACTTGGCTTGGGCGATGATTTGTTCATTGTTTATATATAAATCTCTAAATATAAGGCTGATAGTGTCTGTGGAAGAATGCAACGGCTCAAGATTGTCTGGTTGAAAATAACAAAGCCCGTTAGTGCCTCCCATGTAGATGGTACCATCGCTGGCTTTGCATCCTGCGCCTATTTTAAACGAGTTATTTTGTAAGTCATCATCAGAGCTGTATACATAGATACGGTTTGTCTTGGCTTGTATGCAAGTAATACCTTTTCCTCCAATCCAGATATTTTGTTTTTTGTCGATATATATAATCTCGCTATCATTGCTTGTCAAACCATCATTATTGGTATAGCAAGTGGCAGAGTAGTCATTGTTCTGTGGCGAATGAATAGTTAGTTTATTGACTCCCCCTCCGATTGTTCCTATCCAATAAACGGAATCATTCTGCTGGTCAATACAAGCTATATAGTTGGATGACATTGAACGGGAAATATTTTCGTTAGCCTGGTAAAGAGAAATCTTCCGGATTGCCCCATTGTCATCCAACCATATTTTATTTAATCCGTTAGTGGTACATAATAGTAACGCTTGGTCCTCCATATATAAGTCCGTGACTAAGTTAGAGATGATAGAATACTGACTATGGGATTCTAGATAGTAGGTCACGGAAGGGTTTGATTCCGGGTTGCTAATACAATAAGCTCCTGCTCCCCAGGAACTGGCCCATATTCTCCCCCATTTATCTTCTTTAATTCTGGAGATACTGATTGAATGAGGCAGTACTTTGGATTGCTTTCCAATAAGCCAATAGCTTTTCCCGGTTTTAATTTCATATACGATAAGGCCTTCGACCAAACCAATGTAAAGTCTCTGTTGATCATTACTTAATGATATTGTTTGTAGTCCGTCGGCGGCTCCTCTTGTGATTGGCAAGGATATAGGTCCCAGTTTCTTATCCGTAAAATTATAATAAAACACGCTTCCTCCTGCAATAATCATCCATAAAGTTTTGTTGTCTTGTGCTGTGACAGATGATATTTCATTCTTTGCGAATCCGATTTCCTGAAACTTCTCGTTGGGCAGATATTGGAAAGGGGCAGAAGTCAAAGAGCGATAGTATAACCCTCTGTCTATTGTAGATATCCATAGATTATTGAATTTATCTATGAATAACGAGGAAATTCTGGTTCGTGAGAAGTTTATATTCCGGTTATTCTCTAAATATTGGTTGATAGTTCTGTGTTCTGTAAAGGGTTGTCGGACTTCGAATATACCGCCAAAATAACCGCACCATAGAGTCCCGTCCTTTCCGACACAAAAAGTTGCGATTGTGTTGTTGGGGATATTAGGGTTTGTTTGGTGAAAATCGATATAAGAAAGATCTGAGGTATTGAGGTCATTATCTGAAAAGGGAAGTCGGAAACAACCTTGTGATGAACGAAGATATAAATATCCTTCGGAAGCATATAATGAACTGATTTCTGTCTTTTGCCTCAACAAATCTTCCAGTTGATAGCGTCTTTTTATGTGCACTTTCTGATTTATTATGGCTAGTTGAATAAGAGCTTTATCCGTAGTTATCCATGCCTTTCCTTCGTATATGACAGGTTTCTGTTGAGTCCAGTAAGTCGATAGGTTACTATTATTATCCCACTCTAATAAATATAATGTATTAGTCGCCTCTTCGATTTTGGCTACATAAAGCTGGTTTTCGACACGTATCCATAGATGATGATTGGCATTATCTATAGATAGCCGTAAAATACGTTGGTTGAAAATAGTCGGATCACCTTCTGCAATAGTATAAGGAACATAAAGGTGGGTGTTTAAATCCAAACAGGTTAATCCGCTGTCCGAACCTACCCATAAACGATTCTTGCTACATTCTAATGCAGTGATACGGTTGTGAGACTCATATATTTTCTGATTAGACGGATAATAGTCAATCGTTTGAAGTTGGTAACCGTCAAAATTCTGTAATCCGGAGTTGGTTCCTATCCAAATGAGACCTGTGCTGTCTTGCGCTACACAATTTGCATCAGTATGTGCGAGTCCATTTTGGATGCCGATATTTTTGAAACTCTCATTTGCGCTAATAGATATAGGGCATAATATGCTCATATAGACAATAGAAATGAGAGATATAATCAGGTATTTTAGTAGCAGGGTGTTTTTCATAACTTGTTGTCTCTCGATTGTTGAGTTCAATATACATTTTGCAAAAATAGGAAAGATTTATAGATTAATATTGGAATTCGGGAGAAAATGAGATAATTTTATTTTCTTGTTTTACTCATTGCTGGAATGTATTTGTGTTGGTTAAGTATTAGTAGAATATAGGTCAAAAATGAATCTATGGACAAATAGAACAGTGTTTTGCACAGTTAGCACATTTATATTCTAAAAGAATATCTAGTTTTGCATCGGTAAACTTTAAATAATGTGACTTATGAGAAATCTCTTTTTTGAAGAAAGATTGGATAAAAGCTTCTTTGCTGAGAGAGCTTATCTTTTGTTAAAGGGAATTGCAGGAGTTCCTTATGATACTTTATCTTTGCCGGTAGATGCTTACGGAATAGCTGCCGTTTATATGCAGGCGGGTGATAAACTGGATATCAATCGAAACTAATTATATAAATTTTTAATATGACTGTTATGGTAAAATACATTTCATGCTTATTGTTTGTAATGTTTGGCGCATTGTACAATGTCAATGCTCAGGATTATCTGATCTCTACTCCAAACACATCTTTGTTATTAACGGCAAAACCGGGGGAAGCCGCCCGTATCCATTATTATGGTACTCGTATAGAAGAGAACCGAATACAGCAGATTTTTGATTCGAATCTGGCTTTTCATTCGGAGTCGTATCCTGCATTCGGGATTTATTCGTATAATGATAAAGCTATGCAGGTGACTCACGGAGATGGAAATATGTCATTAGACCTGGCGGTAGAATCTGTAAAACAGTATACGGTGGCTGAGGCTGAGATTACTGAAATCTTGTTGAAAGACAAAGTCTATCCTTTCTTTGTTAAGCAGTGTTATAAGGCTTATAAGAACAGTGATGTGATTGGTACTTGGGTTGAGGTGACCAATCAGGAGAAAAAGCCTGTAACCATGTATAAGTTTGCTTCTGCCTTTATTCCGGTACGTAGAGGCGACAACTGGCTAACGCATTTTCATGGAACTTGGGGAGCGGAAAATATGCTTCAGGAAGAGAGGCTGACAGACGGACAAAAGATTATTAAGAATGAAGACGGAGTTCGGAACACGACGAATGAGAATCCTTCTTTTATGTTGACTTTGGACGGAAAACCACAGGAGGAAACCGGACACGTTTTTGGTGCAAGCCTGGCTTGGAGCGGCAATTATACTTTGAAACTGGATGTTGATAATAACCGGATTATCAAGATCTATGCTGGTATTAATGAGGATGCCTCTTATTATACTCTGGATCCGAAAAAGACTTTTGTAACACCGGAGTTTGCCATGACTTACAGTACAACGGGCAAAGGCGGGGTGAGCCGTAATTTCCACCGGTGGGCACGAATGTATAAGCTTAGTCATGCAGACTCTGATCGGGATATTTTATTAAATAGCTGGGAAGGTGTTTATTTTAAAGTAGACCAGGAAGTTATGGCCCAGATGATGAAGGATATGTCTCAATTGGGAGGAGAATTATTTGTGATGGACGACGGCTGGTTCGGTGATAAATATCCTCGTGACGGTGGAAGTACAAGTCTAGGTGACTGGGTGGTATGCAAGAAGAAACTGCCGCAGGGCATAGAAGGATTGATTGCTTCAGCTAAGAAATGCGGAATTAAGTTCGGTCTTTGGATTGAACCGGAAATGGTCAATAGTAAGAGTGAATTGTATGAGAAACATCCGGATTGGATTATTTGTCAGGACAATCGTACGCCTACTACCGGCAGAGGGGGGACACAGATGATTCTCGACCTTTCAAATCCCAAGGTGCAGGACTTCGTTTTTGGAGTGGTAGATAATCTGATGACTAATTATCCGGAGATTGCTTATATCAAGTGGGACGCCAATGCCAGTATCATGAACTATGGCTCTTATTACTTGCCGAAAGACAGACAATCACATCTTTATATAGAATATCATAAAGGTTTGAATAATGTGTTGGAACGTATCCGTACTAAATATCCCCACTTATTGATGCAGGCTTGTGCAAGCGGTGGCTCTCGTGTGAATTATGGACTATTACCTTACTTTGGTGAGTTCTGGACAAGTGACAACACAGATGCTTATCAGCGTATCTATATGCAATGGGGCGTATCAAATTTCTATCCGGCGATAGCTATGGCATCACATGTGAGTGCGGATAAGAATCATCAGACAGGTCGCCGTACCCCGTTGAAGTTCCGTTTTGACGTAGCCATGTCAGGACGTTTGGGTATGGAGATGCAGCCTAAGGATATGACAGATGGAGATAAGGAATTTGCAAAAAGAGCAATCAAGGCATACAAGGAGATTCGCCCGATTGTGCAGCATGGAGATTTGTACCGTTTGGTGTCTCCTTATGATAAAGTGGGTTTTGCCTCTTTGATGTATGCTACTCCGGAAAAGGACAAAGCGGTTTTCTTCGCTTACCGTATGGAATATTTGTTGAACCAGGTTACTCCTCGTGTACGTATGACGGGACTTGACCCGGACAAGCAGTATAAATTGGTTGATATGACACCGTTGAAAGAAAACAAGAAGAATTTCTTGGATGGAAAAGTTTTGAGTGGCAAACTACTGTTGGAAGAAGGTGTGGAAGTGCCTTTCTCCGGCGAATATTCCAGTGTTGTGATGCAATTAATTGAAGTGAAATAGAGGACAGGTTATGGGAATAAAAAGTATGATACGGTTTTGTTATGTAACTCTGGCAGTAATTCTGATTAGTACAAATGCTTCTGCTATGATATCAGGAGAAGAAGATTATCAGCGTGCAGATACTCTTCATCGATTAGCTGATAAAGTGTATTCTTTGGGAGTGGTTCCGGAGTGGATCGGTGATTCACATTATTTCTGGTATAAAAACCGGGAACGGACAGGTTCTGTTTTTTATCTGGTGAATGCGGAAAACGGAGAGAAGCAGCGTGCAGGCACGCTTGAAGAACTGAAGAAACTGTTGCCGGAAATATGGAAAGTTACTGATAAGAAGGAGAAAAAGAAGCCTGTAGCCAAAGATGGTAAGGTCATGTCTCCGGACGGAAAATGGCTAGCCTATATACGGGACAATAATGTATATATAGCTTCGTCTGATAAAAATCAGGGTGAAGAAGTTCCTTTAAGTATAGATGGTACGTTTGACTGTTTCTACGATGCCAATTTGATATGGTCGCCTGATTCGAAGAAAATAGCAACATTGAAGACACGGCAGGCTAATTGCCGGCGTATTCCTTTGTTGGAGTCTGCCCCCAAAACACAGCTACAGCCCCTCTTGCATTGGCGGAATTATGCAAAACCGGGGGATGTATTGCCGGTGTCGGTTCCCGTCCTGTTTGATGTGGAACATTGTAAGCAAATACCTTTGGACACCCGAGGCTATGAGAACCAGTTCAGTTTGTCTCTAACCGGTTGGAGAGAAGACAGCCGTGGCTTTACCTTTGAATTTAACCGGCGTGGGCACCAGCAGTATATTGTGGGAGAAGTCAATGCGCAGAATGGGATGATCCGCCATTTAGTGGATGAGAAGTCGGATACATTTATTTCTTATATCAACAACTATCGCTATGACCTGAATGACGGAATGGAGATATTTTGGATGTCCGAACGGGATGGGTGGCGCCATTTATATCGCATAGATGGAAAGAACGGAGAGGTCAAGAATCAAATCACACGTGGAGAATGGGTAGTGCGCAAGGTTATTTTTGTGGATGCCGGTCAGCAGAGGATATACTTTATGGCTTCGGGGCTTAATAAGAAAGAAGATCCTTATAACCAGCATTATTGTTGTGTGAACTTTGACGGAACCGGTTTTCAGGATTTGACTCCGGAGAATGCCAATCATAAGGTTATTCTTTCAAAGGATAGAAGTTATTTCGTTGATGTTTACTCCCGTCCGGATCTACCGCCTGTCAGTGTTTTACGTAAGCTGGGAGAGAAAAAAGTTATAGCCACATTAGAAAAGTGTGACATATCAGACTTGAAAGCGCAAGGGTGGCAAATGCCTGAGGTCTTTTGTGCAAAAGGCAGGGATGGAAAAACGGATATTTGGGGAACGATTTATCGGCCATTCAATTTTGACCCGTCCAAATCATATCCTGTTGTTGAGAATATCTATGCCGGCCCTCATGATTCGCATGTGTCAAAAGACTTTAATCCTATTGAGTGGAGTAGTTCTTCATTGGCTGAACTGGGCTATATCGTTGTGCGAATTGACGGAATGGGTACTAACAACCGCTCTAAGAAGTTTCACGATATTTGCTGGAAGAATTTGAAGGATGCGGGATTCCCGGACCGGATTAAATGGATACAAGCTGCTGCGCGGAAATATAAATATATGGATACAAGCAGGGTCGGCATTTATGGTTGGTCAGCCGGCGGACAGAACGCGATGGCGGCACTGTTGTTCCACAATGATTTTTATAAAGCGGCGGTTTCTTTCTGCGGTTGCCATGATAATCGAATGGATAAGGTCTGGTGGAATGAACTGTGGATGGGGTATCCGGTGGATGAATCGTATAGCCGTTCATCGAACGTGGATAATGCTCATTTATTGAAAGGTGATTTATTATTGATAAATGGAGAACTGGATGATAATGTAGATCCGGCTTCTACGTTGCAGGTAGTAGATGCCTTGATAAAAGCGGATAAGATGTTTGAACAGCTTTACTTGCCGGGTAAGGGACACAGCCTGGGAGGTAGTTATGAACTTCATCGTCTATATGAGTTCTTTAATAGGAAATTGCTTCAGAGAAAATAAGCCTAATGCTATCTGTATATAAATAAATCCCCTGCCGGCATGCCGGCAGGGGATTCTGTCATTAATCAAATTGTCCCTCGACTCTTAAAACTTAGCAATAAATTTAGTCTTTCAGTTTTGCGATGATGAAGTCGCGGTTCAAGCGGGCGATGTTGCTGATAGAGATGTTCTTCGGACATTCCGCCTCGCAAGCGCGAGTATTGGTACAGTTACCGAATCCCAGTTCGTCCATTTTAGACAACATGGCTTTTGCGCGGCGCAAAGCTTCCGGTTTACCTTGCGGAAGCAAGTTCAACTGGCTGACCTTTGCAGAAACGAACAACATAGCAGAACCATTCTTACATGCAGCAACACAAGCACCACAACCGATACATGCAGCAGCATCCATAGCCTCATCGGCAATAGGTTTTGCAATAGGAATTGCGTTAGCGTCAGGAATACCACCGGTATTGATTGACACGTAACCACCCGCCTGCATAATCTTGTCGTATGCGCTGCGGTCTACCATCAAGTCGCGGATTACCGGGAAACCAGCAGAACGCCACGGCTCGATCGTAATCGTCTCACCATCATTGAAACGGCGCATATAGAGCTGACAGGTTGTTGCACCTGTTGCCGGTCCGTGCGGATGTCCGTTTACATACAATGAACACATACCGCAGATACCTTCACGGCAGTCGTGGTCGAATACGATAGGTTCTTTGCCTTCGCTAACCAAACGTTCATTCAAAATGTCTAACATTTCCAAGAAAGAAACACTCTGATTGATTTTGTCGATTTGGTAAGTCTCAAACTGTCCTTTATCTTTCGGACCTTTCTGACGCCAAACTTTAAGTGTTACCTTTATATCTTTATCCATGATTCTAATTTTTGTGATTGATGATTATTACTTCTTGTAGTTACGTGTTTGAGGAACAACGAACTGATAGTTCAAATCTTCCTTCAGCATAACCGGGTCTTTGTCTTCACCCTGGTATTCCCAACAAGAGACGTACATGAACTTATCGTCATGACGCATAGCTTCGCCTTCTTCGGTCTGATGTTCCGTACGGAAGTGGCCACCACAAGATTCTGCGCGGTCTAACGCATCGTGTGCCATCAATGCACCGATTTCGATAAAGTCAGCCAAACGCAATGCCTTGTCCAATTCCACGTTCAAGCTGTTGGCCTCACCCGGAATGAATACATTGCTCCAGAATTCCTTCTTCAGGTCTTTCAACATTTGGATAGCTTCTTTCAAGCCTTCCGCGTCGCGTGCCATACCGACGTGTTCCCACATGATATGTCCCAGCTTACGGTGGATAGAATCGACTGTTTCTTTACCCTTCACGTTCATCAACTTCGCGATACGGGCGTTAATAGCCTTTTCTGCTTCCACAAATTCAGGCAGGTCAGTGCTGAAGCGCGGAACCT
>OGLX01001165.1_pt1 | contig 14037 bp, 9 predicted proteins | sample 1572821 | NCBI WGS metagenome assembly OGLX01 (sample SAMEA2581908, study PRJEB24529) | metagenome | biome: Human gut stool | place: China | collected 2011 | reverse complement strand
GCGGACCGCCTCGCTCAAATCCCCCTCGCGCAGGACCACCGGCCCGCGGTGGTTCAGGTCGCTGGCCACGCAGAGGAACGGAACCATCAGGCGGTCGAAATCACCGTCCGCAGCGGCCGTCGCCGGAGCGAACAGCTCCGTGAGGGCCATGTCGATCTGCGTCGAGGAGATCAGGTTCCGGGGTACGCGCAGCCGCTTCCCGGAGGGACTCTCGACGTCGATGCGCAGGCTCAAAAACGCGGGATTGCTCCCCACCTGCCGGTAATAGGCCATGTATTTGTTGGGGTCGATGCGCCCCGAGACCCACTCCTTGACCACCCCCGAGTTGACGATCGCACGCATTTCGGCCGGGGAATATCCTGCGGCGTACATCGCGGCGATGATCGAGCCCATCGAGGTCCCGGCCACATAGTCGATCGGCACGCCGTTCTCTTCGAGCGCCTCCAGGACGCCGATGTGGTAAAGCCCCTTCGCGCCGCCGCCGCTCATCACGACCCCTACCTTCTGGGCCGCAGCAGGGAGCGCCGCCAGCAGCAGCATCCCGACAAATGAGCCGATTTTACGCAACATATCTCAATTTTTTTATAACTTTGCACGTTACTACGATGTCGTTCAAAAGTAGACAAAAAAGAAACACGATCAAAATATGACTGACAAAATCAATGAACTCCTGCGACGTGTCGAGGAGTTTAAGCCGAAAGCCGCCGCCGAAATCGAGGAGTTCCGCATCCGGATCCTCGGCAAGAAAGGCGAGTTGACCGCCCTGATGGAGGAGTTCAAGACGGTAGCCCCCGAACTGAAACGCGAACTGGGCCAGCAGTTGAACCGTCTCAAAAACGAGGCCACGGAGCGCATCAACGCGCTGCGCGAGCAGTTGCAGAACGCCGCGGCCGACGAGGCCTCGTCGTCGGGCGACCTGACGCGCCCCGGCACGGCCGAGCACCTCGGTTCGCGCCACCCGATCTCGCTGGTGAAAAACCAGATCGTCGAGGTCTTTTCGCGGCTGGGCTACACCGTGGCCGACGGACCCGAGATCGAGGACGACTGGCACGTCTTCTCGGCCCTGAACTTCCCGCCCGAGCACCCGGCACGCGACATGCAGGACACGTTCTTCATCGAGAAGGACCCCGACATCCTGCTGCGCACGCACACCTCGTCGATCCAGGTCCGCACGATGGAGCGTCAGAAACCGCCCATCCGCGTCATCTGCCCGGGCCGCGTGTTCCGCAACGAGGCCATTTCGTACCGCGCGCACTGCATCTTCCACCAGATCGAAGGACTCTACATCGACGAGGGCGTCTCGTTCGCCGACATGAAGCAGTCGCTGCTCTACTTCGCCAAGGAGGTCTTCGGCGAGCAGGCCGTGATCCGCATGCGCCCGTCGTACTTTCCCTTCACCGAACCGTCGGCCGAGGTCGACGTGTCGTGCAACCTCTGCGGCGGCAAGGGCTGCAACGTCTGCAAGGGCACGGGATGGCTCGAAATCATGGGTTGCGGCATGGTAGACCCGAACGTACTGAAAGCCAACAATATCGACCCTGAAAAATATTCCGGATTCGCCTTCGGCATGGGTATTGAACGCATCGCCATGCTCAAGTACGGCGTGAAGGACCTGCGTCTCTATTTCGAAAACGACGTGCGGTTCCTCCACCAGTTCGACGAAGCGCTCTAAACCCCCTGACGCCCATGAAACGCCTCACAGCGACAACGGTCCTCTGCCTTCTGCTCTTCTCCGCGGCGTTCGTCACGGGAAAGGGTCCCTCGGCGGCGCCCGAATACCCCGATTCGCTGCGCAGCGTATGGCTCTACACCGAAGGCGTCAAGCAGAATGCCATCGCCGGAGACTCGGTGCGCGCCCGGGAGCTGTTCCTCGAGGCGATCCGCAACGACTCGACCTACGCCCCGGCCTACTACGAACTCGCGGCGAACGGCATGTACGCCACGCCCGACGAGGCCGTGGAACTGGCCCGGAAGGCTTTCCGGCTCGACACGACGAACAAGTGGTATCACCAGTTCTACGGACAGGCGCTCATCTACGCCGGGCGTTACGACGAGGCGCTGAAGGTCTACCGCCGCCTGCAAACGGAGAACCCGAAAGACCCCGACAACTACCGCATTCTGGCGGCCCTCTACGAGCAGAAGCAAAGTCCCGTCATGGCCCTCGTGACACTCGATTCGGCCGAACTGCGCTTCGGACGCATTCCCGTGTTGAGCGCCATGAAACGGCGTCTGCTGGTGGCGACGAACCAGATCGACAAAGCCGTGGTCGAAGCCCGGGCGATGGTCGAAGCCGCCCCCTATGAGGCGCAGCACCACGTGATCCTCGGCGACCTCTACGCCATCGCCAAGAAGGATTCGCTGGCCCGCGCCGAATACGACCGCGCGTTGCAGATCGACTCCACGAACGTACAGACGCTGATGGCGCTGGCCGATTTTCACGCCGGACGGCAGGATTACCGGGCGCTGCTGGCCGTCACGCGGCAGTTGTTCCAATCCGACGAACTGCCGCTCGAAACCAAGATCAAACGCTTCGGGCAGTTCACCTCCGACACGCGCTTTTACCGCGAATATTACTTCCAGCTGAACGACCTGGCCTCGACGCTGGCCATCCGCTATCCCGACGACAAGCGCGTCGTGGAGCTTTACGCCGGCCACCTGATCGCTTCGGGCGAACTGGAGCAGGCCCTCGCGCTCTACAAGAGCCACCTCGCCGACCAGCCTCCCGCGGAGGAGTATTTCCGGGCGGTGATCGACATCGAAAGCTACCTCCAGCACCCCGACTCGGTCGACAAATACGTCACCCGCGCCCTGGAGCTGTTCCCCGCGAAGGTCGATTTCCACCTCTCCAAAGGGCATGTGATGAGCAACTCGAAGCAGTACGTCAAAGCCATCGGCGCCTACAAGGGGGCGTTGCGCCATGCCGACACGGATTCGCTGCGCAGCGTGATCTACGGATCGCTCGGCGACAACTGTCAGAACCGGGGCGACTACAAGAACTGCTTCAAATACTACGACAAGGGCTTGCGCCTCGACACGACGAACGCCGTGATATACAATAACTACGCCTATTTCCTGAGTCTCCGGGAAGAACGGCTGGACGACGCGCTCGAAATGGCCCGGAAGGCCAACCGGCTGTCGCCGAACAATCCCACTTACCTCGACACCTACGCATGGGTTCTCTACATGCTGGGGCGCTACGAGGAAGCGCGCGAGCCGATGCGCCTGGCCGTCTCGCTCGACCGGACCGACAGCAAGGAGCTGCTGATCCACTACGGCGACATACTCTACAAGCTGAACGACCGCTTCATGGCCTCGATCTACTGGAAAAAGGCCTTGGAGAAAGGATACGATCCCGAAGAAATCGAGAAACGACTCAAACTGATCGAATAAAATGGCGACCGGACGACGACTGCTCATCATCTGCCTGCTGGCCTTTCTCGCACGGGAAGCGTCCTGCCAGACGCTGGAATCGTTGCGAGAAGACATCAAGCGGGCCGAGCGGGAAATCAGCATAACGAACGACCTGCTTTCCAAGACGCGCAAGAACCAGCAGTCGGCCGACAAGGAGCTGAAGCTGATCCGCAACAAGATCCGCAACCGCCGCAACATCATATCCAACCTCGAGCAACAGGCCGGTCTGCTCAACCGGAACATCGACGAGAAGGGCTCGACGATCGCTTCGCTCGAACAAGACCTGGCCCGTCTGCGCAAGGAATACGGCGAGATGGTTTACAGCGCCTACAAAAACTACAAGCTGAACAGCTTCCTCGTTTTCCTGTTTTCTTCCAAGGATTTCAACGACGCGACACGGAGGATAGCCTACATGCGCCGCTACAACCGCATGCGCGAACAGAAAGCCGCCCGGATCGACTCGACGGCCGCATCGCTCGGACGCGAAGTCACCGACCTGCAGAACAAGAAAAGCGAGCTCGACAAGGTGTATCAAAGCCGCAACCGGGAACTCGCATCGCTCGGCAAAGACGAAACGCAGTACAAGGCTTCGTCGGAAAAATTCCGCAACGAGGCGAGCCGGCTCGCCTCGACGATCAAGCAGAACAAGAAAAAGATCGAACAGCTCCAGCAACGGATACAGCGCCTGATCGAGGCCGAGTCGCGCAAGCATAAGGCCCAGCCCCGTTCGGCCGCCCAGAACGAGTACATAGCCAAGCTGTCGGGCCAGTTCGACCAGAACCGGGGCAAGCTGCCCTATCCGGTGCGGGGCGTTATCGTCGACGGCTACGGAAAGCATGCGCACGCCGTCCGTCAGAGCGTGACGGTCAACAATACGGGAATCAATATCGCGGCCGAGGCGGGCGCGCCGGTAAAAGCCGTGTTCGAAGGCGAGGTCAGCGTGGTGTTCTTCGTGCCCGGCATGAACAACGCGGTCATGATCCGGCACGGCGACTATGTGACCGTCTATGCCAATCTGGAAGCCGTCGGGGTGAAGACCGGCGACCGGGTCGCGCTGAACCAGACCATCGGCAAGCTGCCGGCCGACGACGCCTTCCTGCATTTCGAGATATGGAAAGACCAGCAGAATCTGAATCCGGAGCTCTGGCTGCGCAAATAGGAAACACTAACTTGAAAGGGATATGTCCGTAAACTACTGCAACCAATCGTGCGAGTTCGCTTTCCGGGGCAAGCGCAAGACCTCCGCATGGATTCGCCGGACGGCAGCCGCCGAGGGATGGGAGACCGGAGCCGTGTCCGTCGTTTTCTGCTCCGACGAGGCGCTTCTGGAGATCAACAGGCGCTATCTGAAGCACGATTACTACACCGACATCATCACATTCGACTACAGCGATCCCGACAAGCGGACGATCGCGGGCGATCTGATGATCTCGGTCGACACCGTGCGGGACAATGCCCGGGAACTGGGCGTTCCGTTCGAAAACGAGCTGCAACGGGTCATTATTCACGGGATACTCCACCTGTGCGGTTACGGCGACAAGCAGCCCGGAGAGCAGCAACGGATGAGAAAGCTGGAGGACCGGTACCTGAAACTGTTTTACGAACAAACGAACTGACGGCGCGCGTGCGCCGGACCTTATAACGGCAGCAGCGGCGCCGGACTGCAATATGGAATTCGAATTCGACATTATCGTGATAGGAGGCGGGCACGCCGGATGCGAGGCGGCGGCGGCGGCGGCCAATATGGGTTGCCGGACGCTGCTGGTGACGATGGATATGACCAAGTTCGCGCAAATGTCGTGCAACCCGGCCATAGGCGGAGTAGCCAAGGGACAGATTGTCCGCGAAATCGACGCGATGGGCGGATACACGGGTATCGTGACCGATCGCTCGACGATCCAGTTCCGGATGCTGAACCGCTCGAAAGGACCCGCCATGTGGAGCCCGCGCGCCCAGTGCGACAAGGCCCGATTTTCGCAGCTCTGGCGCCGGATGCTCGAGCAGACACCCAACCTCAGCCTGTGGCAGGACAGCGTAACGGGCCTTTTGACGGACGATCGGCATGTGACCGGGGTAAGGACCCGCATGGGCGTCGTATTCAAATCAAAAGCCGTCATTTTGACCGCGGGAACCTTTCTGGAGGGTCTGATGCACGTCGGGCGCTCGCAAGCCGAGGGAGGCCGGGCCGGCGATTCCGCGTCGCACGGCCTGAGCGCGCAACTCGCGGAGCTCGGCTTCGAAATCGGTCGCATGAAAACCGGCACGCCGGCACGCATCGACGGACGCAGCGTCGATTTCAGCCGACTCGAAAAGCAGAAAGGCGACGAAAACCCGGGCAAGTTTTCGTATTCGAATGATACAGAGCCTGTTAAAAATCAATTGCCGTGCTATCTGGCTTACACGTCCGAGGCCGTGCACGACCTGCTCCGGACCGGCTTCGCCGATTCGCCCCTGTTCAACGGAACGATCAAGGGGATCGGCCCGCGCTATTGCCCGAGTATCGAAGACAAGCTCCGCACGTTCGCTGGCAAGGAGTCGCACCAGCTGTTTCTGGAGCCCGAAGGAACCGATACGAACGAATATTATCTGAACGGATTCTCCTCGTCGCTGCCATGGGAAGTACAGATCGCCGCACTGCAGAAGATCGAAGGGTTTGAAAATGTCCGGATATTCCGTCCCGGCTATGCGATCGAATACGACTATTTTCCGCCGACACAGCTATATCACTCACTGGAAACCAAGCAGATAGACGGTCTCTATTTCGCCGGGCAGGTGAACGGAACGACCGGATACGAAGAGGCCGCAGCTCAGGGACTGATGGCAGGAATCAACGCTTCGCTGAAGCTTCGCGGCGACGAACCTCTCGTGCTGAGGCGGGACGAGTCTTATATCGGCGTGTTGATCGACGACTTGGTGACCAAAGGAGTCGACGAGCCTTACCGCATGTTCACGAGCAGAGCCGAATATCGGATTCTGCTCCGTCAGGACAATGCCGACATCCGACTGACCCCCGTTTCGCATAAAATCGGTCTGGCCAACGATGAAAGATACCGGAATACGATGCAAAAAAAATCGTCCGTAGAATCGCTTATTTCTTTCGCCCGAAGACAGAGTGTCGCTCCGGCCGAAATCGAGAGCTATTTGAAATCGGTCGATTCGACGCCGCTGACACAAAGCCGAAAGATATACGACGTGCTTTTAAGAAACAAAATCACGTTTTCGGGGCTGATCGATCATCTGACATCGCTAAAAAATTATATCGAGGAAAACCGCTGCACTCCCGAAGCGATCGAGGAAGCCGAAATACAAATCAAATATCACGGTTACATCGAACGCGAAAGGCATATCGCCGACAAAATGGCTCGATTGGAAAATATTTCGATTCGACCCGATTTCAACTACCATCAACTAAACTCGTTATCGATCGAATCGCGCCAGAAACTCACTCGTATCAGACCTGCAACGATAGGGCAGGCATCGCGCATACCGGGAGTCAGTCCGGCCGATATCAACGTATTATTGGTATATTTCGGACGATAAAACAATAATGTTCCACGTGGAACATTACAAACACAAACAATAAAGTCAAACTTGTTCCACGTGGAACAGCAACAATATAAAACGAATGGAAAATATTTTCGATCTTTCAAAAAACGGAGCGAAAAAAGTCTATATAGACGGAGAATTATTTCCGATTCGAGTCGGAATGAGGGAAATTTCATTGCAAAACGGAGAAAAAGTGCTCGTATACGATACGAGCGGTCCGTATACGGAGGAAAATCATACTATCGATATTCAAAGAGGTATCCGGAAAGTACGTGAAAACTGGACGCGCGAGCGATTCAACAAGCAGAATTTCCACACGCAGTTATGGTACGCGCGGCAAGGAATCGTCACCCCTGAAATGGAATATGTAGCCATCCGTGAAAATCAAGGTGTTACGGGCGAAAATCGGATCACTCCCGAAATCGTGAGAGAAGAAATAGCCGCAGGCAGGGCCATACTTCCTTCGAACTATCGTCATCCCGAAGCAGAACCCATGATTATCGGCAGCAAGTTCCTCGTCAAGATCAATGCCAATATCGGCAACTCGGCGCTCGGCTCCTCCATAGAAGAGGAAGTGGAAAAAGCCATGTGGGCGATCAAGTGGGGGGCCGATACCGTAATGGACCTATCGACCGGCAAGAACATTCATAAAACCCGCGAGGCCATTCTGCGGAATACGCCTGTTCCGGTCGGAACGGTCCCCATGTATCAGGCGCTGGAGAAAGTGCATGGCAAAATCGAGGACCTGACATGGGAAGTCTATTACGATACGCTCGTCGAGCAATGCGAACAAGGGGTAGATTATTTTACGATTCACGCCGGAATCCTTCAGGAACATTTGCCCGCCGCCTTGAAACGCGTCACCGGTATCGTCTCGCGCGGCGGATCGATCCTCGCCAAATGGATGAACATCAATAAGAAACAGAATTTCCTGTATACGCACTTCGAAGAAATCTGCGAATTGCTCAAAAAATACGACATCGCTTTCTCGCTCGGCGACGGCTTGCGCCCGGGCAGCATTGCCGACGCAAACGACGAGGCGCAGTTCGGCGAACTGAAAGTGCTCGGCGAACTGGCGAAAATCGCTTGGAAGCACGACGTTCAGGTGATTATCGAAGGTCCGGGACATGTTCCGATGAACAAAATTCGGGAAAACATGGATCGTCAGATCGTCGATTGCGCCGGAGCGCCGTTCTACACGCTCGGCCCGCTGGTAAGCGATATCGGAGCCGGATACGACCACATCACTTCGGCAATCGGCGCGGCGATGATCGGTTGGATGGGGACTTCGATGCTTTGCTATGTCACGACGAAAGAACACCTGGCCCTGCCCAATAAGGACGACGTACGCGAAGGGGTAGTGACTTACAAGCTGGCCGCCCATGCCGCCGACATCGCCAAAGGACATCCCGGAGCCGCCGAACGCGACCTTCAGATGAGCAAGGCACGGTACGAAATGCGCTGGTACGATCAGTTCAACCTGTCGCTCGATCCCGAACGAGCCAGGCGCATGCACTTCGAAATGATCAAGGAAGGAGCCGACCATTGCTCGATGTGCGGACCCGATTTCTGCGCAATGAAGATCACCAAGTCCATACTCTAAAATTCTAATTCTTGGCTTGTTTGTGAACGAAGCAAAATCGTAAGTGAAACAAATATCAGAATGGGAAAATAGTAATCTAAAATTTGAATACAGGACATAACAACCTGATTTAAAACAAATTGACTATTTTTCACGATTTTCAAGATTCGTGCTTACGTCGAAAACTATAATTGGAAAATACGATAATCCTCTGAGCGGATCAAGAATGTTAGATGATCGTATCCGATGAAATTTTGTCGACAAAGCAAAATTCGCAACGTAAATAAATATACGATAATAACTTTTTACACAAACAGAGAAAAGACTTGAGACCTAATTCGGGATAACGAACAAAAAAGCGATAAAAATTCGAATCCGAACGAGAGAAAGAAAAAAGTCGCTATGAACGGAGAAATGCATCAAATTTGTTGTATTGTCGCAGCGGGTAAAAGAGCCTTGCAATACGGCGAGCCGATCCAATATACGCCGGCGCAATACGAAAATGCAATCACCTTTTCATGCCTACCCGGAAAACTCTTTTCGGAGACAAAAAGATGCATCGCACCGAGAATAGAAACGTGGTTTGAATTCCTCCAGAGCAAAGGACTGCAAGATATCGCATTGGCTTGTCCGACTGACGTAACGGACAAGACGATACTCGGTTTTTCGAACACGACGGAAAGCTCGGTTCTTTGCTTTTATCAAAGCGGCGAAACATCTTATTTCGCCCCAAATTGGCAGTTCGATCCCGAAAAGCGACTATGGAACACAGAGTATTCGGAATATCGCTGTCCCGATTCTCCATCGGAAAAACCCCGTTTCGAAAACAACACCGACTCTTTTCGACAAGCGTTGTCCGATATCGAAAAATTGGCTATTCAAATCCGGTGTGAAGGTTTTGCCCATATTTTCCATTCTGCGAAAAATCTTCTGGACGGTATCGGAGAATATCCGGATAAAAAATACGGATTGCAATTGCCGCCGATATCGCATGAAAAACTTCAAATCTTCGAGGCAGCCAGTCTGGCCGATGTATTCGGCGGAATGGGATCGTGGAACGATGACCCGCTCTGCGCGGCACAAGACATGGGATTGGATCAAGAATATCAAACCCTTTCCGACCGGTTGCTGAAGAACATAAGGCTTGCCATTCTATACGCCATCAATGAATGAAATGAATATCGATATTCCCAATCATACTCTTATACTGTACCGACTTTCGAGTTCCCGATATTTCCGGTTTTCCTATAGGAAGTCTTTTCCGACGGAGAAAACTTCATGGCAAGGGCAATCGGATACGCAACAGGTGGCCGCAAATCGCGGCTAACAGAAATAGAAATTCCGGACGCGAACATGTAAATATATGATTTCCATTCGGCATAACATGAGTAAAGTAAAGCCGTTAATTTCCGGCCTACGGACCAGAGTCTGAAACAATTTTCGCATATCAAAAACACCCTAATAGGGAACAAGAAGAGGAAACACGATCTGAAATCTGTAAGAAAAAGTGAAAAATTTCGGCCGAAAGTTCGAACAAATCCGGGCTGTGAGTCATTCCGAAACATGAAAATACTTAAAACCTTTTTGAAAAACTATAAAAAAATTCGACAAGCCGTGATTCGGCTTGTCGAATAACCCCGTAAGACGAATTCGTCCGGAAAGACTAATTCGATGGCTCCTCCTGCGTAGCATCGATATACTGCACCTTCCCGCTATAACTTCCGGAAAGCTCCGTCCGATCTCCCGACATTTCGACTCCGTCGAAAGAAATCGTGTAACTCTCCTGGTCGCGCGTAATGGTCACTTCGCCCCCGGTCAGCTTGCAGACGGCAGGAATCCCGCTGAAATACTCCGTAAGGAACGAGGTACAGTCGGCTCCCTCGCCGCCCCATATGCCTTCGCCGCTGCGGGAAGCCTGAACGGGGAAAGTACCTTCGGGCAAACCGTCGGTATAGAGATGGTCCGAGCCGGTCAGCAAATCGAAACGCAGAATGTTGCCGTAATAGTAATTGCCCACAGCATCGGCCGTCGTCAGATAACCGTTGTCGACCAAGGTAATGTACCAGTTATTATAGGTCGTCCCTTCTTTGGCGCCATACCATACCGCATAAGCCTCGACAGGTCCGACGGAACTTTTCTCGGTTACGTTCTCGTAATAGAACTCTCCTTCGAAATCGGCCCTGAAAGGCTCGCCGTATTCGTCCGTCGCATCCACGACGACCGTGTACCGGTCGCCGTCGCGGCTCACATCGACCGTACCCGACTCCAGAAAAATCATCGAAAGATCGGCCTCCATATCGTCGTAAGTCGGCCAAGTGATCGTACCGGGCTCGTCGTCTTCCGCAATGACATACCGTCCCGCAGGAATTCCCTCCTCGAAAGCGATGCCCGGATCGGCATTGATCGACATGAAACCGAGATGTTTCGTGAAATTTTCGTTATCGAAATCGATCGCCCAGGTCGTATATCCCTCTTCCTGCGAGTAGCCGCTGACGCCGGCATACACATAAGTCGCCGCAGGCTCTTCCGATCCGGAACCCGGAAGCGAAACAGTCAGGTCACCGCTGAATTTCCCGTTCACCGAATAGGCCGGCGACTGATCGTCATAAGCCGTGAACGAAACCTGATAATAGGTATTTCCCGGTTTTTTGCCCAGCACTTCGGTCAGATCGAGCAGCCCGCTGCAAAGGGGAGCCTCTACGACGGTCTGTCCGCTCGCATCGACGTACCAGCTATGCACTCGCTGCTCCTCGCTGTCGAGAGCGCCGGGCACGCAAGGTTCGCCGCCGTCCCCGATCAGATAACGACCGAACGGCGAGCCGCCCTTATCCACGCTCAGCTCGAACCGAACGCCCCGACCGGTCCGGAGCGAAGCATCGAATCCGGAAACGGACAAAGTCAGAAAATAGGTATCCGTCCGGGCCGTACTGAGTTCGGGCTGATAATCCAGCCGCGCCGACTCAATTTCCGGCAACGCCACGTTACCATTCAGATTACTGAGCGCCGTCTCCGGCGAGGGGGGGGGAGGCGTCTCTCCGCCCTTATCGTCCTCGCAACCGGTCCATAAAGCGGCTACGAATGCCATAGCCGTCATCCATAAGAAACATTTTTTCATAAACAATCGTATTATTGATACGTTTTCCGGTCGGGCCTTCATTCCGTTGTTCTCCCCGACACCCGAACAGTACAAAGGTAGATTTTTCCTGGAAAATACCTCGCCGAAGGATCAGCAGCAACGGAATGATCCGATACTACTGCCCGTCTCCGAAAATACGGAAACCGCAATCCGCTTTTCCGATCCGATTCTTCATCGGGCGGAAAACATTTCGATCTCTCGAATGTCCGCCGAAATTCAAAGCCCGACAAGATACTGAACGACCGAACCCGAAAAAAGCCCTTCTCAAGCCATCCGTCGATCGAAATACGACCCTTTTATCGTCCGACTGCCGAAAAGCTGTCAAAAAGGCTTAAAACAAGCAAAAAAGGAGAAATCGGTCCGAACTTCTCCTGCACGAAAATTAGCCGCGGCTCCGCTTGCGATACAAAGCTTTTTTACTCGCTGCACCGGCGGCCAGACCATCAAAGCTTCTCCCGTACGGTAACGCAGAAATTCCGTCGAAGTCGCCATAGGCGAAGCGCCCTCATCCGAATGCGTTCTTCAGTAAATCAATAAAACGGCCGCCAGAAAATTCCGGCGGCCTTACGACCTATCACCTAATTTCTCTACCGCGTCAGTACGAACCTCAACTGGCATACCGTGCGGAACGGCACGCCGTCCTTCTTGGCCGGCTGCCACCCTCTGACAGCCATGTCGTACAGTTTGTCGATGAATATCTGAGAATATTGCCGGAGCGCCCCGTTCAGCTCGACTATCTTGTGTACGTTGCCCTGCTCGTCGATATCGGCTTCGAGCAGGAATACGTTCGGCTTGCCCTCTTCGAGCAGGCTGCGGTTTTCGATCAATCTCTCGATTTGCGGCTGCCATGCTTCGGAGAGCTTCTCGACCGTAAGGCCCTTGAAACTGGGAGCTTCGTAGCGAACGCCCTCGTGCTCGATATAATTGAATCCTATCCCCTTGAACTGCCGCCGGTTCCGGTCGTACGTCAGGCGTGCGACCGGCGATTGGGAAGTGATCGAAAAGACGAAATCCTTTCTTCCGATATGCAGCTTGAGCCGTTTGCAACCTTCCGAAAGAGTCGCATAATCCACCGTCACGCCTTCGATCTTGAAATCGCTAGCCATCTGCGCGGCAAACTCCTCCGGCGCATAACGGTATATGGAACCGTACCCGGGCGTCGTAATGATAATCCGGCAATCGGACTGGCCGAAAACCGCGGCCGAAGAGAAAAGACAAGTCAATAAGACGAGCGACAGCCGGAAAACCGGATCGGCCGCCCGGTTCATGCGAAACATTCTACGTTCGTTCATCGGGTCAGTATACTTTTGCGCTCGCTGCGCCGACAACTCATCGACGGCTCCGAGCGTTTCCGTCGGCGAAAAATGCTTTCGGTTTCCGCCTGTTCGGCCGAATCTCCGGAAAGTCGCACCGAGCTTTTACTTATCGGCTATTTTGGCCCAACTGTCTTTCAGCGTGACGGTCCGGTTGAAAACCGGCCTGCCGGGAACCGAATCGCGGTCCATGCAGAAATAGCCCGTCCGTTCGAACTGAAACTTGTCGCCCACGGAAGCCTCGGCGAGCGACGGCTCCAGATAGCCGGTTACCTTGCGCAGCGACTCGGGGTTCAAGTAATCCAAAAAGGTCTTGCCCTCCTCCAAATCGTCGAGACTCGCGCGCGTGAACAGCCGGTCGAACAAACGGACCTCGGCCCGAACCGCATGCGCTGCCGAAACCCAATGAATCACGCCTTTCACCCGCCGGCCGTCGGACGACTTTCCGCCGGCCGACTCCGGATCGTACGTGCACCGGAGCTCCGTCACGCGGCCTTCCGCGTCGCGGATCACCTCGTCGCACCGGATCAGATAGGCATAGCGCAGGCGAACCTCGCCGCCCGGCGACAAGCGATAGTACTTTTTCGGAGGATTCTCCATGAAATCGCTCCGCTCGATCCATATCTCGCGGCCGAAAGGCACCCCGCGGCGTCCGGCCGACTCGTCCTCGGGATTATTGACGCATTCGACGGTTTCCTGCCTGTCCTCGGGATAGTTCGTGATGACTACTTTCAGCGGATCGAGCACCGCCATGCGCCGTTCGGCGCGCTTGTTCAGGTCCTCGCGCACGCAGAACTCGAGCAGCCCCAGATCGATCACGTTGTCGCGCTTGGCTACGCCCACCTTGTCGGCGAACATACGAATGCTCTCGGGGGTATAGCCCCGACGGCGGAGCGCGCTGATCGTCGGCATCCGGGGATCGTCCCAGCCCGTCACGATACCTTCCTGCACCAACTGAAGCAGCTTGCGCTTGCTCATCATCGTATAGGTCAGATTCAGCCGCGCGAACTCGTACTGGTGGCTCGGAAAAATCCCGAGTTTCTCGATAA
>OGLX01001162.1_pt1 | contig 14063 bp, 9 predicted proteins | sample 1572821 | NCBI WGS metagenome assembly OGLX01 (sample SAMEA2581908, study PRJEB24529) | metagenome | biome: Human gut stool | place: China | collected 2011 | reverse complement strand
GTTGAAAATAGCTTGCTTGGAAGAAGTTGCTTATCGGAATGGTTGGATCGATGCGGAACGGTTGAGGCAAGTTGCCGCTCCGATGTTGAAGAACCAGTATGGACAATATCTGCTGAATTTGATAAAAAGAGAGAATGAATAAGGATAGTAAAATATTTGTAGCAGGCCATCGGGGACTGGTCGGTTCTGCTATTCTGAAGAATCTGAAGGCAAAAGGTTACACGAACTTCGTCCTGCGTACGCATGCGGAATTGGATTTGACCGATCAGCAGGCCGTTCATGATTTCTTTGCCGCAGAGAAGCCGGAATATGTGTTCCTGGCAGCAGCCCATGTCGGAGGGATTGTGGCAAACAGCCGCTACCGGGCTGACTTTATTTACGAGAATCTTATGATTCAGAACAATGTGATTCATGCTTCTTATCTGAATAATGTAAAGAAACTTCTGTTTTTGGGAAGTACTTGTATTTATCCGGGAAATGCTCCGCAACCGATGCCGGAGGATTGCTTGCTCACTTCGCCTCTCGAATATACGAATGAACCTTATGCGATAGCTAAGATAGCCGGGATCAAGATGTGTGAGAGTTATAACTTGCAATACGGAACTAACTATATCGCAGTAATGCCGACCAACCTGTATGGCCCGAATGATAATTTTAACCTGGAGACTTCGCATGTGCTGCCTGCCATGATTCGCAAAGTACATTTGGGTAAATGTCTTTCCGAAGGAGATTGGGAGGCTGTCCGGAAAGATCTGAATGCGCGTTCGGTTGAAAATATATCCGGCGGTACTTCTGAATCCGAAATATTGGATATTCTTGCCAAGTACGGTATTTATCCTGGTAAAGTGGAGTTGTGGGGAACAGGCAAACCGCTTCGTGAGTTTCTTTGGAGCGAGGAGATGGCAGATGCCAGCGTCTTCGTCATGGAACACGTCGACTTCAAAGATACCTTCAAGCCGGGCGACAAGGAAATCCGCAACTGTCACATCAATATCGGTACGGGCAAGGAAATCACTATCCGCCAGTTGGCAGAGCTGATTGTCAACACCGTAGGCTATCAGGGCCGGTTGACCTTCGACACTTCCAAACCCGACGGCACCATGCGCAAACTGACCGATCCCGGTAAGTTACATGCATTGGGATGGCATCATAAGATTGATATCGAGGAAGGTGTGCAACGCATGTACCGATGGTACTTGGGAAAGTAATTAGTGACGTCTGATTAGCCATGAATGCCATACGGTACAAGGTGGGAACTGTATTGTTTATATTGCTGATACTTTTATCAGGTATCAGCCCAACCATGAATGCCATGATAGCTCCCGTGACCTATTCCGTTCGCGGCAAAGTCATCGACAGACAGTCCAGACAACCCGTGGCCTACGCCAACGTTTTCGTTGCCGGCATCCCCGGGAAAGGGGCATCCACCGATTCACTCGGCACATTCAAGATAGAGCAGGTACCTCCGGGCATTTATAGCCTTGAGGCATCCTGCATAGGATACCAGACTGTTTCCACCCCCGAATATATCGTTTCAGCCTCAACCCCGTTCATCGAGATAGAGATGGAAGAGGATGCCAATCTGCTGAACACAGTAGTGGTGGTGCCTTCCCCCTTCCGGCGAAGTATCGAAAGCCCGGTCAGCATGCGTATCATCGGCTTGCAGGAAATAGAGAAAAGTCCCGGAGCCAACCGGGATGTTTCGCGCATCGTACGCTCCTATCCCGGAGTCTCGTTTTCGCCCGTAGGCTACCGCAACGACCTGATCGTGCGCGGAGGCGGGCCGTCGGAGAACCGCTTCTTCATGGACGGAATCGAGATACCCAACATCAATCACTTCGCGACTCAGGGAGCCTCCGGAGGCCCGGTGAGCCTCGTCAACTCGGATCTGATCCGCGAAATCGACTTCTATACGGGAGCCTTCCCCGCCGACCGGGCCGGAGCGCTGAGCTCGGTGCTGGATTTCCGGCTCCGCGACGGCGATCCCGACCGTCAGCGGTTCAGGGCGACGCTCGGCGCCTCGGAGGTCGGCCTGAGCGGCAGCGGCCACATAGGAGAGAAAGCGACTTTTCTCTTTTCGGCCCGGCAATCCTACCTTCAGATGCTGTTCAAGCTGCTGGGCCTACCCTTCCTGCCGAACTACATCGACGCTCAGGCGAAAGTCAGAATCCGCTTCTCGCAACGCGACGAGCTGACCGTGCTGGCACTGGCAGGCATCGACAATATGCGGCTCAATACGGACGAAAAGGGAGAGGAGACCGAATACCTGCTAAGCTATCTGCCCCGGCTGCGGCAGGAAACCTTCACCGTCGGCGCGTCGTACCGGCATTATGCCGGGCGGCACGCGCAGACCGTCACGCTGAGCCACTCCTATCTCAATAACCGGAACACGAAATACCTCGGCAACGACGAGTCGTCGGAGGACAATCTGACCCTGCGCCTGCGGGCCGTCGAGCAGAAAACGTCGCTGCGGGCCGAGAACCGCTCGCACCTCGGACGCTGGACACTGCGCGAGGGCGTCGAGCTGAGCTACTCGCATTACACGAACCGTACTTTCCGACGCTTCTTCGCCGAACAGGCCGGCACGCTGAACTACCGCACGCGGCTCGGACTGACCGGCTGGGGAGCGTTCGTCGCAGCCGACTATGCCTCGGCCGACGACCGGCTGACCGTATCGGCAGGAATCCGGGCCGACGGGAGCGACTTCTCGGCGGAAACCGCCCGGCCGTGGCATCAGCTTTCGCCGAGGGCATCGGTCCGCTACGCTCTGAGCGAGCGATGGACGGTCGCCGCCAGCGCCGGACTGTACTATCAACTGCCTCCCTTTACCGCGCTCGGATTCGAAAACGGGCAGGGGGAAAGGGTCAACCGCGGACTGAAATACATGCGCGTGGCCGAGACCTCGGCCGGTTTCGACTGGAGGCTGCGCGACCGGCTGACCGTATCGATCGAGGGATTTCACAAGTTCTACACCGGCGTCCCGCTCTCGCTCGCCGACAGCATTCCGCTGACCTGTCAGGGCAACGATTACGGCACGGTCGGCGACGAGCCGCTCGCCCCGACAGCCGAAGGGCGGGCCTACGGCATCGAGGCGATGGTCAGATGGCAGATCCCGGACAGGCTGCATGTCGTGGGCTCCGTCACGGTCTACCGCAGCGAGTACCGCAGCGGACGACGGGCCCGGTATATCGCCTCGGCCTGGGACAACCGCTTCGTGCTGAACCTGAGCGGAACTTACGAACTGCCCAAGGCATGGAGCATCGGCGCGAAACTGAGCGCGATAGGCGGAGCGCCCTACACGCCCTACGACACCGAAAAGTCGTCGCTCAAGGAGGCATGGGACGCCCGAGGGCGCCCCTACTACGACTATTCGCGGTACAACGAGGGGCGTCTGCCGGCTTTCGCCCAGCTCGACCTGAGGATCGACAAGGCGTTCTACTTCCGCCGCTGCACGCTCGGAATCTACGTGGACCTGCAGAACGTCACGGGCAGCAAGTTGCGACAGCCCGACGTGCTGATGAGCACCGGCATCGTCGAGAACCCGTCGGCTCCGGCTTCCGAGCAGCGCTACCGGATGAAGTACATCAAACAGGAGAGCGGCACGCTGGTCCCGGCGCTCGGGGTCACGGTCGAGTTCTGAGCACTTCCGCATCCGCAGGCGGGATATCCGTCCGGGAATGCCTCCGCTACCGGACGTCCGCTCTGCCATAGGACGGCCCGGGCGAGCGGCCCGTCGTCTCCCCTACGCTTTCGCACGGTATCGCAACGACAAGCATCGGACCGCTTCCGTTACGCCCGGGACATATGCGAGCGCATACCCGTCCTACCGGAAAAACCGAGCCTTTGCGCACGATTGTTGCACATGAGCGGCAAAAAGGAACCCGAAAATGAAAAAAACGCCGTACTACCTGATTCCCGTACTGGTCTGCTTCCTGCTGGGGTTCATCGCCGGCAGAATCCAGTCGGACGCCATCGAGAACTGGTACCCGCTGCTCGACAAGCCGGCCCTGACACCGCCGAACATCGTGTTCCCGATCGCATGGTCGGTCATTTATCTGTGCATCGGCATTTCGGCCGGACTGATCCTCAGCGGCGACTCGCCCCGGAAAAAACGACTGATCGCTCTGTTCTGCGTCCAACTTCTTTTCAACTTCGCATGGAGCGTCGCCTTTTTCTATTTCCGTAGCCCGTTGGCAGGACTCGTCGACATCCTGATCCTCGATGCGCTCGTTGCGGCCTACGTCGTTCAAAGCCGCCGGGCGAGCAAGGCGGCTTCGGCCCTGTTCGTCCCTTACGTTCTCTGGCTGCTTTTCGCCACTTATCTGAACACATACATTCTGGTCTGCAACTGACGGGCTGCGAACGGCCGGCCGAACCGTCACCGGCTGCACGAGCGGCCGGCTGCGATTTTTACCGGGCGAAGACGGCCCCCGGGCAACCCTATAAATAGTCCTCTGTTTTCACCATGTTCCGGCAAAATGCCGGCCTGAGAGAACCGACATCTCAGAGCGCTGTCGGTCCGAAATCCTCCGTGCCGCTCCGGCCCCGCAGCGGAAGAATCCCCTCCGATCCGGCGGAATCGTCCGGATCGACGTTCCGAGCAGAATGTCCGTTTGCCGGATATTCTTTTTTGCCGGATAATCGCTAACTTTACGCGGGTCCGTTCCGGCCCCCGGCCGAGAGCCGTCAAAACATACCAAACTTACACGAATGATGAAAAAAACCATCCTTCTATTTTTTACGGGGCTGCTGCTGGCTTGTCAGGCTTCGGCCAAGAAACCGGGATTCGCCCTTTGGCAACTGAGCCCGCAAGGCCCGTCTCAAATGAACTCCTACGTATTCGTAACCGACAAAGGCCGTGTGGTGGTTCTCGACGGCGGGACGGCCGACGACGCGCCTTTCCTGAGAGGATTCATCGCGGCGCTCGGGAATCATGTGGACAAGTGGATCGTCAGCCATCCCCACGCGGACCATATGGGCGCGCTGACCGAGATACTGAAAGCGCCGCAGCAAATGACCATCGACACGGTCTACCAGTCGCCTATGACGGACGAGCAGCTCCGCACCGACATGAACCGCAAGAAACTGGCCGACGCCTATTTCCACGCGCTTGACAGCTCGGGCCTGCCGGTCGTAAACCTGACGGAGCCGGGACTGAAGATGAAAATCGACGGAATGAACATGCAAGTGATCGGCGTCGCCCATCCCGACATTCTGACCAACGCCTATAACAACGCGAGCATCGTGCTCCGGGTCTGGGACAAGACCAAATCGATGGTCTTTCTGGGAGACACGGGAGTCGAAAGCGGCGAGCGCCTGCTCGAAAGTCCCTACAAGCCCCTGCTCGACTGCGACTATCTGCAAATGGCTCATCACGGCCAGCAAGGATGCAACGAGCGCTTCTACCGATCGATCCGTTTCCGCGCCTGCCTATGGCCTACCCCGCTGTGGGTCTGGAACAACGATGTCGGCGAGGGCTTCAACACCGCATGGATGAAAACCATCGACACCCGACGCTGGATGGACGAGATCGGTATCGAGGAGCACTATCCGAGCTGGCAGGGTATCGTCAAAATCGAATAATCCCGGTCTCGCAGGAATAAGAGAGACGCCATCCCGGCTTCATGCTCGGTCCAATACGCGAAGGGCGGTCCTTCCCCGAGGGAAAGACCGCCCTTTGAATCATCGCTACAAACGATTTAGTCGCTTGTCTTCAGAATATTGCCATCCTTGTCGTAATACAGATCGGTTCCGTTGGAGAGCTTCACCTGATACCCCTTATCGTTCTGCATCATCTGCACGATCTGGTATTTCGAGTAGTTGTTCGACACATGAGCCTTGATATTGGCGGGGACGACATTGGCAGGCACCGGTCCCACTTTCATGTTGATCTCCGTCCAGTCGCCGCTGTTGTCGAAAACGACCTGATTGCCGTTGGCGAACGATACGGTGTACTTCTCGGACTTGTCGTCACGATTCAGCTCGACATCCTGCACGTTCTCCTTGGCAAAATAAGTCTGTACGAACTCCTGCGCACTTTTGGGCATCTTGCCGAAAACCACTTTCTCGGTCTGAGCGTTAAGCGCCAGCGCTCCGAAAGCGCATGCGAGAACAAGAATAATTTTTTTCATAACGAATGGTTTTAATTGGTTAATTTTACCGGGAAGCTCGGCAAATGCCGTTCCAGCGACGGGCCTCCCCACCCTCCCGGCACGGTAGAAAACCATAGCGGAGCGACAGACAAACGATCTTTGGACAGAACGTATTACCGGCGGAAGATCTCCCATACGCATGTCCGAACCGAAGACGGAAAAATCCTGTTCCGTCAGAAAAGAAGCCTTTCCGGAACAAGATTTTATCCAAAACTTTTCACCGCGAGCCGCGCATCGGGATTTCCGCCGCAATTCGGTCTTTCCACAACGGGCCTTACGCACGGGCGTCATGGTAGCCGCAAGACATATTAAAACAGCCCCGATTTATATATAGTGCGCCAAACTTTATCGGCAAAGGCATGGCGATCATTCTCAATCACACTCTCTAAACCTCTTTCGGAAAGGATATTGCGCGATGCGGTCGGAATCGAATAACCGTCAGAAAAATCGCGGCCCTCCCCAAGATTTACTATTCATAGTCCCCATACATTCAGACATATAATTAGCAAAATAAAAAATAACAACCCTTTTACATTGATTTACTCCGAATAATTCGTATCTTTATGTATAATTTCACACTCAGATTTCACAACGCCACGTACAAATATGAAGAAAAAGGGCATGTTTATGATTTTTTTAAACCCTGGCAATATGGTTTGACAGATATGAATTATCGATAACCTTTGCAGAATGAAAACGCGAAAGACAAGGCATTCCCCTCCTTGTCTCCCGCTAACAAGCGAGGAAACCCAATCAAAAAAACGATAAAATGAAACAACTAAGTCTGCTGGCACGCGCCCGAAAGATTCAGGAAACCGTAACCCAACATTATGAAAAAGAGTGCCGTGCCAAATGCCTGCGTGCCGTTTGGAAGCATCATGTAGAGGAAGAATTCGGGATCAACTATCACACATTCCTGCGCTACTTGCATACGGATACCTCGGAACTGGAAGAACGTCTGGAGCAGAAAAGGTCTCGACGCCCCTTATTCCAGGATGTACGACAAAAATGAACCCGCGTCGTACCGACGCACAGAGCAACATAGCGGCATACCGTACGACCGGAGTTACCGAACGCAACGAAAAACGAAAACCGCCGCAGAGCCTTTCTCACTATCGGAGCGGTCGAGGAACTCGAGCGTCTCGGCATTCAGCCGGACGATCTGCATCACGCTGTGTTCGACGAAAAGCTGTCCGGAAGCCGGATCGTAGAGGTAACCCTCCCGGGCTACTTCTACGCCCCATTCGTACTGAACGACAATCCGGTCAGGGCCGAAATCCCACACGATCTCGTTGCAGGCAAACGTGGCATCGGGTTGCCCGTCGGACTGCCACTCGTCCACAAGAGAGAACGCGTGAGTCAATTCCCACCGACCGACAATCGACTCGGCCGTCGGCGGTGCGCCGAACTTTCTTTGCGGCCTGACTGCGTCGCCGGAAAGCGCGGAAAGATTTCCCTCCCCCGAAGAACCGGCCCCTGCCCGGTAAGCAGCCAGCCGAGATTGAACTGAGGCCAGTTGCGAAGTATTCTGACCGCCAGAGCCAGCGTAATCTTACGTTCGTTACTTTTGATCCGGTAGAGCGGATCGGGCCGCTTGAAACCCAAGCTCAAGGCCAAGGAAAGCACCGAGGTACGGCACTCCCGAACAATCCGCTCGATACGCTGCCAATCCGTATGAGGAAACGAGTGATACACGTCCAAGGAATTGAGAGATTAGCGTTACAACAAGGGAACAGATAAAAAAGGACGTAGGAACAATCTCCCGGACACACGGCCTTGCGAACCAACGAGTGAGAAACTGCCCTACGTCCAAACCCTCCCTGACCTTTCGGCCAAGGGTATGACTCAGAACCGGCAAGCCTTGTACCACTCGTAAATCACCTCCCCTCGTCGGGAGAGGTCGCAAGATTTAGTATCTCGATACAAAGGATGCGAATCCTTTCATTGTACTATATACGACATTCGCCGCATTAATCTATTGCAAATATAACGCAAGTTTCGTTATATGGAACCGAATCCCGCATATATATGTCTTCGCGGAAGATGCAGGCAATTCCATTCGGACCGATTCAAGCCCTTTATTGCCGCAAAACTTGTCCGGACAGCCGCTTAAGCGCGTCCGAAACCGCGACGAGCCTCTTCTATAAAAATGCTCCGACGGCCGGCATCCGGTCCGGGAACTGTTTTTCGGACTATATCCGAAACCGTTTCCAATACGTATCAGCCCCGTTTCCGGCAAACAAAAACCTTTTTGAAACAGTCGTTCCGGAACGGTCCGAAGCAAAAAAAGGCGTGGAACCACTGCCACTCATCACAACCAGGTTCTAGCAAGACCTCGCAACAGATAAGCACAATAGCCCACGCCTGAGCATGAGTATACGGAGCATACCCTATGCCGGAAAGCGTGAGCTTCCGACCATCGGGCCTCATTGTGCTTTGCCTGTCGCTGAATTTGCTAGATTCGGTTGTGGCAAAACGGCAACTCGTCCATCCGACGAATCGTTTTACAAAGATAGCATCATTGGATTAAGTTTCTTAAAATTCGACAAAATTATTCCCTGCCCAAAGAAAGACGTGAGCTCTGCGACTCATACGAAAAACAGGCACTGGTAAAACCCCGAGACCGTACAAGCACATTGCCCACGCCTGATGCATGGAAACAATCGCACGACCGCTCCGGAGCCGTATGCTCCGAACGGTATGCGGTGCTTGCCGGTCTCAAAATTTACCAGATTTCGTTTTTCGGCACAAACACCCCGCCCGCCTTTCCCGACGGACAGCGAAAACAAAGATAGAAAAATAAAATTTAAAACGAAGATGCCCTGTCGACTATTCAACCGCTTCTGGACCGAAAGGCGCCGTGACCGTCCAGACAAGACGGCCGGAAAAGGGCAAGCGTTCCGGTAGGCAACCCTTGTCGCGGAATTATCGGACGGCCCGAGCCGAAACGGCGCTTTACGCCGAGGCCGGTACGTTTTCCGACGCCAGGGTCCTTTACGAAAAACCGCTCGCAAACACCGTTTCGTCCTTTGATCGGCAGTTCAGCCGACGAAACGCGAAAAGCCGCAAACCCGGAAAATCCGAGGTCTGCGGCTTTACGCCATAAGAACAGTTCCGACCGCCTGTCGGCTATTCGGCCTGATACTTCAGCAACAGCGAGCTGCGCGGCTGATCCGAACGCAGATCGAAGCCCGAGGCCAGCTCGGCCCCGCTCTTGACAATGCTTTCGCCGTTGTCCTTGTTCGTGATCCGGTAGTTGCGCGACGGATCGAGCCCCATCAGTTTCACCGTCACGCTACCGCTGGGACAAGCCTCGCGACGGAAAGCGACGACATAGCCGCTCTGATCCGACGGGCGCAACAGCTGGTAGGCCATCCAGATATTGTCGGCCGTGATGTCGCCGGCTCCGGTCAGCGGATAATAGTCCTCATAGAAATAAGGACGCACCTCCTCGAACTCGGCCATGCAGTTCTGGATATCGTAGAACGACATCGAAGCGTTGGAAATCTTCCAGTTGAACACGATCGACGTGCCGAGGCTCGAGCGGAACGTGAACTTGTCGGTATTCTGCACGCCCGTTCCGTGCAGCGGCAGATAGAGCTCCAGCCCATAAGTATGGCACTGGTAGCCGACCGGTTCCCCGTAGTTGTAATCGGTACGCCACAGCGGAGCGGAGCGCGAAACGCTCTCCAGATCGATCCGCCGGCCGCCGCTCGCGCAATTGTCGATCAGCAGGTTCGGGAAGCGCTCGAGCAGATAGTCCCAAAACGCGTAGAGCCCTTCGATATGGCGGATTTCGCGGATACCCGCGCGGCCCGGCTCGTCGTTTTTGGCCCAGAACCAAGCAGGCTCCATGTTGAAGTCCTGACGGTAGTAGTCGATGCCGCTCTGTTCTATGAAGTCGCCTATGTAGTCGCACATCCATTCGCGGGCTTCGGGATTGCCCAAATCGAACAGATACTGATCGGCCCCCACGTCGACCATCCACTCGGGATGCTCGACGGCCCATTGCGAGCCTTTGACCACGCGCTCGGGCTCGAACCAGACCATGAACTTCGCTCCGACGCGATGGACCTCGTCGGCGACCGGCTTCAGTCCGTCGGGGAAGCGCTCCCGATCGACCTTCCAGTTGCCGACCGTATTGGCCCAGTTCTTCTGATTCTTGTAGTCGGCGGCCTGCTCGTACCAGCCGGCATCGAGCCAGAATACCTCCGGGACGATGTCGAACTGCTCGTAGCGACGGATCAGCGCGATCGCATAGTCGGTCGTCAGGCAGGTATACTCGTTGCAGGGCGCCGGATCGCCGTAGTTGAAACTCGTGCTGACCGGATAGCGGGCCGGCTTGCCGTCGATCTTGCGCGTATGATGCGCCAGAATGAACCGACGGAAAGCGTTATGCCCGGCGAAGCGGTTCTCGCCCTGCCAGAAAAGCAGGCAGACGCTCGGGGTGCGGATTGCCTCCGAGGGATAGAGATAGGCGGACAGATTTTTCTGCCCGGCGCTCAGCGTAACGCCTCCCTTCGAGCCGGCCGCCACATCGGCGAACCATGTCCCGGACCAGCCGACGGCTACCATCGCGCCCCGGCCGTCGGGAGCCTCGATGTTGAAAAACGGGAAGGCGTTCTGCGACGAGCGTCCGCCCTCGGGAGCCATATAGAGCGAATCGCCGGGAGCCAGCACTTTCGTCCGCTGATGGAAATCGGCTTTCGACACATGGCTGCCATCGGCATAATGTACGGTGAAACCGCCCTCGCCGGGCGACGTCAAGTTCAGATCGACGACCTTGACCTGCTCGATCGTCGCCGAATTGGCATCCGACAGGTTCTTGAAGTTCAACACCCATTCGACCGCTCCGAAATCGGCGAACCCTTTCACGCGGCATTCGACCTTCAGGCCGCTGCGGCGGTCCTGATACGAGTACAGATACTCGCGCACGCCCGGTTCGGAGCTCTCGACCCGCTGAGCCATATACTTCCACTTACGCAGCAGTCCGGCCGAAGGCTTGCCGTCATAGACGAACGAGAAGGGCGGTACCTTCCCTTTCGCGAAACGGGACTCGATCCAGCGGCTCACGTCCGTCGGCGTATCGGAAAGCGTGCAGCTCGACTGGGCCGAGGCCGCGAGCGGAATCATAGTCAGCAGCACGAGCGACAGCGCCCAGCCGAGAAGGACCGCTCCGCTTTTTTTGATCTGATATATCATCGTTTTCTTCATTTTGTTTTCGACATGAAAGAGGTTATTCGGCGAGCTTGTATTGCAGCAGCATCGAGCCGCGCGGCTCGGGAAGCGTCAGCACGTAGCCGCTCGCGAGCTCGGCTCCCGGAACGGTCACGCTCTCGCCCGTATCGAAATTGTATACCGAGTAGTTGCGCGAAGCGTCGATTCCGGACAGTCTGACAGTCAGCGCCGGGTCGGGACAAGCCGCGCGGCGGAATGCCACGACAATTCCCGTGCCGTCCGAGGGACGGTCGTACTGATAGGCCAGCCAGATATCGTCGCGCGTAGTGCCCTCCAGCTCGGTGAGCGGATAATAGTCCTCGAGGAAGTAGTCGCGCACCCGGCGGTACTCGTCGATTCGAGCCTGCATGTCGAAGAACGAAACGTTAGGCTCGGTAATCTTCCAGTTGCAGATCAGCGCGCTGGACATGCTCGACCGGAACGAATAGGGATCGGTTTGCAGAATACCCGTACCGTGGAAAGGGAGGAAGAAGCTCAGTCCGAAGTTATGGCACTGATAGCCGTCCGGATCGTCGTAGTGGTAATAGTCGCTGCGCCACAACGGAGCGCTGCGCTTGATCGTCTCCAGATCGAGCCGTCGGCCGCCGCTCGCGCAGTTGTCGATCAACAGACCCGGGAAGCGCTCGAGCAGATAGTCCCAGAACGCGTAGAGTCCCTCGATATGACGGATCTCCTTCATACCGATGCGGTCGGGTTCGTCGTAACGGGCCCAATACTTATCGGGCTCCATATTGAAGTCCTGACGGTAGTAGTCGATGCCGTTTTGCTCGATCATCTCGCCGATATACTCCTGCAACCATTCGCGAGCCTCGGTATTGCCCATGTCGAACAACAGCCAGTCACGGGACTCGGACTTATCCGTAGCGGGCAACTCCTTGTCGAGCATCCATTGGGGATAGTCCACAGCCCACTGCGTGCCCTTTACGACGCGCTCGGGCTCGAACCAGACCATGAACTTGGCCCCTGCCTTATGCACCGCATCGGCCACCGGCCTGAGCCCCTCCGGGAAGCGGGTCGAGTCGATCGTCCAGTTGCCGTTCGTGTTCGCCCACGACTTGCCGTTACGGTAGTCGGAAGCACCCGCCGTCCAACCCGCATCGAGCCAGAAGACATCGGGCACCAATTCGAACCGCTTGTAGCGGTTGACCATCGCGATGGCCCAGTCGGCCGTGAGGCACGAATACTCGGTACAAGGCGCGGGATCGCGGTAATTGAAGCTGAACGAGAGCGGATACGTGGCCGGTTTGCCATTGACCTTGCGCGCCTGATGAACCCGCACGAAACGGCGGAACGCGTTATTTCCTACCATGCGGTCGTCCCCCTGCCAGAAAAGCAGGCCTATGCTCGGCGTGCGGATCGACTCGTCGGGATGCAGATACAGGCGCATCGTCTTCATTCCGCTACGGAGCGCAAAACCCCGGTCGCCCACCTTGTCGATATCGGCGAACCAAGTACCGGTCCAGCCGATCGCCACGACGACGCCCTGACCTCCCGGCGTCTGAATGTTGAAGAAAGGCAGGAACTGTCCCTGCGACGAGCGACCGCCTTCGGGCATCATAGCGAACGTCTCGCCCGCTACGAGCGGAGTCGAGTGCGGCGCGAAGTCGTTCTTGGTTATGTGATTGCCTTCGGCATGGTGCACGATGACCTCGCCGCTGTGCGGATAGGTCATCCGGAAATCGGTTACGCGAACGTCCTCCAGAATCGGCGTGTCTTTCTTACCGGTCTGCGTGAAGTTCAGTACCCACTCGACGGCATGGAACGACGGATAGCCTTTCACGCGGCATTCCACTTTCAGGCCGGTCGAGCGGTCGGTGTAAGCGTAAAGATACTCGATACGATCGGGATCGTCGCTTTCGAGCTTCGTCGACGAATAGCTCCAGCGCGGCAACAGTGCCGAAGAGTGCTTTCCCCCGTAGACGAACGAGAAAGGAGGAATCTGTCCTTTGCCGAATCGGGTCTCGATCCAGCGGGCGACGTCGACGGGATCGTCGCTCATCCGGACCGTAACCTGAGCTCCTGCAAGGACGGGAGCTAATGCCAGCAGCACGAGGCTGAAAAAGGTTCTGAAAAACGGTTTCATCAATCGGTTCTATTTAAGTTATTGGTTGAATTTCAATACAGCGAAAGGGAACTGCGGAAAACCGACGAAGCCGCAGGAATCGTCTCCTGCGGTCTTCATGCGGTCATCCGCGCCATCCCCCCGGTCCGGATTCGATTCGCCGGACCCGGATTCGGGAAAACCCGAAAGAGACAGCGCCCCACCCGGAAAGTCTACCGCTCCCCCGTTCCGTCTTTGTATATCACCGCGGCCTCGAGCGCTTCGATCAGGATATGGATCACCTTGATATGGATCTCCTGAATCCGGTCGGAATACGGCGCGGTCGGCGCGCAAATCGCCACGTCGGCCATTTCGGACAGTTTGTTGGTCCCCTCTCGGGTCAGCGCCAGCACTTTCATACCGGCCTCGCGCGCTTTTTCGACGGCCATCACGACATTGCCCGAGTTGCCGCTCGTACTGATCGCGAGCAGCACGTCGCCCGGACGTCCGAAAGCCTCGACCCAGCGCGCGAAAATCTGATCGAAACTGAAATCGTTGCCCACGCAGGTCATATAAGCCGCGTCGTTGATCGCCATGGCCGGCAGCGGCCGGCGGGCGCGGCGGAAACGGCC
>OGLX01001153.1_pt1 | contig 14152 bp, 15 predicted proteins | sample 1572821 | NCBI WGS metagenome assembly OGLX01 (sample SAMEA2581908, study PRJEB24529) | metagenome | biome: Human gut stool | place: China | collected 2011 | reverse complement strand
TGACGGGCGCCGTTGACGATCAGCGGCAACCGATCATCGGTTTTATTCTTCCATGCAAGCAGTTGTTCTTCGATTTTACGCTCCATTTCTATCACCTCATGGGTATAGTTTAGCTTCGCAAAATCGTTAAGTCAAGAAAAATCTGTCTAAATACAATTTTTCTTGACTTAAAGATCATTCTCGTGATGTATTGCCTGTTTTCACTCTCTTTCGGGTCTTCACGTGTGAGCCCCTATTAAAAAGAAGTCATAGCTTGCGGATCCTGGTGGGATGAAGTTACCACACCGTTCTAAAAGGAGGCAGCAAACCATGTTCGAGTGCATACGTTCTTTTCTTGTGTTGCATTTTGTATTATCGCTATATAGACAACTTATCACAAAAAGTCTCATTCATTATATTACTCAACGATATCTAACGCAATCCCCGAAAGTCTTTTTACAGTGGAACAAAGTGTGGCTTATGTCCCTATGCCTAAAGGCGGGGTATTACGCCATGACGTCTCCCTCCCGACTGCTTTTCAACGGGAAATCAGTGGTAAACGATACCGTACATTTCATCGCGTCAGCCGCATCTCATTCTCAAACTGCTCCATCGCCTCCTGTCGGCTGGGGACTTGTGCAAGCGTGCAGGAAAACGGCTGGCCGAACAGGGGTTGGGACAGTGTCTCCGCCCAATGCGTCAGCACCTCCGGAGTGAGGGGGCGCTCCTCCCGGAGAAAGATCACCCCGTAATAGGGCGGTACAGACGGGGAAAGCAGCTGTGTCAGCGGGACGCCGCTCCGGACGGAGGCGTTGCAGAAATGCATCTCCGGCGAAAAAAGCGGATAGTACAGCGCCCCGACGAACCAGTCCTGTTCGCCGCTTCTGAGCCTCCTTGCCTGCTCCAGAAAGTGCGGATGATCCGGGTTATCCGGCTCCACAAACTCACCCTCCCGAATGGTCTGGTGAAGTGCGGGGAGGTTATGGAAATCAAAGTGGAAAAAGGGCACCTCTCCTGCCTCGTCCTCAGAAAGAGAAAACTCCGCCGCATGGAAAGGTTCCAGGTCCTTACAGCAGCGGTAATAGCCCCACCAGTAGTTCCAGTCATAAATATGCAGATATTTTTTTGCTTTGCAGTCCATAGATGTACTCCATTCTAACAATGTCGGCACAAGAGGAAATCACAGGAAACTCTCCACCCAGTACCAGCAAAAATCTTTTCTAAGTCTGTCCTTTTTGCAAGAGGGGCGCTCAAGGGCAGTGCGATGATCTTCTTATCTGCTCACCGGAATGGAGATCTCGAAAACAGCGCCGCCATCCCCGTTGTAGGCACGGATCGTTCCCTTATGCAGGTGGATGATCTCCTTGGTCAGGGCAAGGCCGATGCCGGATTTTCCGTTTTTTCCCATGTAGAAGCGGTCAAAGATATGGGGCAGATCTTCCGCGGCAATGCCGTCCCCGTCATCCTGAATCCGGATGGTCACATGCCGTTTCTCCGTGCGGCAGGTCAGGTGCAGCTGGCTGCGGGCATAGCGCACACCGTTGGATAGAACATTGGTGACGGCTCTGCGCAGCCGGGTATCGTCACAGCTGACCATAACGGGCGTTTCGGGGAAGTCCGGCGTGATGGTGATACCGCCGCCGGCGGCTATCGGCTCCACGGCGCGCATGCTGTCGTAGAGCAGCTCCCGAACATCCATCTCGGAAAGGGTAAGCGGCTGCCGTCCCATGTCGATTTTCGAGATGTCCAGAAGCTCGTCCACCAGTTCCGTCATGCGGTCGCTCTCCGCCAGGATCACCTCCGCCGCGCTGCCTGTGTCCATGACGCCCGCCTGTATCCCCTCCGCATAGCCCTGTATCGCCATAAGCGGCGTTTTCAGCTCATGAGATGCATTCTGGAAGAAGGTCTGCTGACGCTCGGCCTCCTTCTCAATATCCCGGCCAAAGCGGAAGCCCAGCAGGCACATGACGGAGGAGATCGCCAGCAGCACCGCAAAGAACGCCCAGTTCAGCGTTACGATATAGCGGGTGATTGGGCCGATGTCTATATACATGATGTAGGCGTATGGCTTTTCCCAATCGTCCTGCTCCTCCTGCACGGACATGAATATCAGGTGATGTTTGTCCGTTTTGAAGGTATAGCATTGATTGAGTGCAATATCCCGCCCGGCGCAGTATTCCAGCAATTTTTTCTCCAGGCGATAGCTATCCCGGTTCCATGTGTTAGGTCGGTATCCGTCATCCAGTTCCAAAAAGACGATGCTGGGGGTAAAGAAATTCCCCTCCTCCTCGCCCTCGTCATAGATCGGCTCTTCGTCGGTATAGGGGATGGTGCGGTTCTGGTACTGTGCCTCGCTGATGAGCGCCTTTTTTGCCTCACTCACAAAGTGGGCAGGTATGATGAGGTTCACCGCCAGCATGAACAGTGCAAAGAGCAGCAGAGCCGCACCGAGAATCAGATACACGATCCGCAGCTTGATGTTTTTCATGTGCGCTCCGCTCCTTTCAGCTTATAGCCAAAGCCCCATATGGTGCTTACGCTGACGGTGCTGCCCGCTTGCAGCAGCTTTTTTCGGATACGGCGCAGCGTTTCATCGGTTACGCGGGTCTCCACCTCCGAGTCAAAGCCCCACACCGCGCTGAGCAGCTCCTCGCGGGAATATGCCTTTTCCGGCTGCTTCATCATATAGCTGAGCAGTCGCAGCTCGGTCTGGGTGAGCGACACTGGCGCAGTCCCATAAAAGATGGCGTTTTCCGTGGCGGAATAGCGGATATCCCCGTAATGAAGCTCGTCCTCCGCCGCCGCCGTTTTTCCTCGGTCCATCTCCACACGGCGCAGCAGCGCCTTCACCTTCATCAGAAGAATGGTCGGGCGAAAGGGCTTGGTGAGATAATCGTCGCTGCCCTGACTGATGCCCATGACGTAGTCCAGCTCGCTGTCTTTGGCCGTAAGCAGGATGATGGGAATATCGGAAACAGCGCGAAGCTCCCGGCACACGGTAAGGCCGTCCGTGCCGGGCATCATGATATCCAGTATTACCAGCTCCGCAGGCTCCTGACGGAATGCCTCCAGCAGCGCGTCACCGCTTTCAAAGGAGCGCACAGTATAGCCGTCGCTTGCCAAAAAACTATGGAGCAGCTCCCGTATGCTCTTTTCATCGTCCGCCAAATAGATGGAATGTCCCATGCGTCCTCCTTGAAAGCAGCGCCAAATGCTGCGCGTGAGCGCAGCATCGGCATCGTATTTAGTTAATCATATCAGAAAACCTCTTTGCCGTCAAAGGGGGCAGCTGCCGCTTTCACAGCCGGTATCGCCCCAAATGGTATCGTACAGCTTGCACAGCTGGTTATCAAGCTCTACCAGACGGTTATAGTCGGCGATCAGCGCGTCCTTTTCCGCGTCGGACAGGAAGCTCAGGCTGCGGATGAAGGCGACCTCATCGTAGTTGTCGAAGTCATAGTCATCCGGCAGATTGAAGTACGCTTCATCTACCTTGTCCCACAGGTCGGCGTTCTTCTCGCAGAGGCGGTCATACTCCTGCTCCAGGGTGTCGATCTCATCCAGTACCTTGGGGTCGGCCTTTTCCAGTGCCTTCTCGTAAAGCGGCATATTGTCGCACTCGGGCAGCTGCCCATACAACTTCTCCATCTGGGCATCCAGTTCGTTCAACTCCTTGATGTCCGCCAGAAGGGTCTCCTTCTCCGCTTCCGTCAGGGCGTTGGTGCTGCGGATAAACGCCGCCTCATCAAAGTTTGTAAAGTCGTAGTCGTCGGGCAGGGCGTTGCAGATTTCGTCCAGCTTTTCCCACAGCGCCGCGTTTCTCTGGAAGATGGCGTCGCTCTTCTCTTCCACCGCCTCGATCTGCTCCCAGATGGCGTCCTCATTCTCGGTGGCAATTTTAGTAACAGGCTCCATTGGTGCGGATGTGGCGGCAAAGGCGGAGGTTGCCGTGCCGATGGCCGATACCATCAATGCCAGTGCCAGTGCAAAGCTCAAAATCGTTTTCTTTTTCATGGTATGTTACGCTCCTTTTTGAAGTATTTTTGGTTGAGTTTCAACCTTGTCTGTAGCATACCAGAAGCTGCATTGAAATTCCCCCGCGAAAGTGCGGGGAAAGTGTCACAAAAGTGCAACGAGACCAGCCCGGAAAATGAACGAAAGCCCTCTCCACGCCTCAAGGGCAGAAACGGGCGGACGTTTTTAAGCAAGAAATCTTTGAGGCGATTGGAACAGCGAAAGACTGGCTTTTACTACCCGGTTGACAAAACGGATCATTTCCTCCTTGCTGTACTTGTCGTAGCCCTCCACAACGACATGCATCAAGCCGTTTGACAGATGGGTATACATCATCTCAAGCTCTGTCTCACTGGCATTGGGCAGCTCCTTCCGCCAATAGGCAATACTGTCCTTCTTGGCCAGGGCAATCATCCGCATGAGGACTGTTGAGCTTGTATTCCCCAGAATCAGAACCCGGCAGGCTGCCTGATTCCGATCGACCATATCGTAGATGGCTTCGATCAAAGCCGTCACATCAAACGAATTGACATAGCGAAGGGATTTTTCGAATGCATCGATGAGTTCGTTCTCAATGCTCTCCATCAGGGCAAAGCAATCGCTGTAATGGGCATAGAAGGTGGCACGGTTAAGCTGTGCCAGGGCACAAACCTCCTTCACCGTAATTTTGTTTACAGGTTTTTCCTTCAGCAGCTTCAGAAAAGACTGCTTGAGCACCATTTGCGTATAGCGTTTCCTTGCATCCAGCTTCTCCATATAGAGCCCCTCCAAAAAAAGTTTACAAAGATTATCAACACTTCAACAGGCAGTGTTGCTTTTCTTTCAGTCGCATGGCAAATGCTGATTGTTTCTGTCTTTCCTCTCAAGTATACTGTACTTGTGAAAGATAATCAACACTTGTGTACTTATTTGAGAGGAGGCTCTTTGAATGTTTGATAAATATCTTGTTACAGGCGCTACCGGCTTCCTCGGCAGGGCTGTTGCGGAGGAGCTGGTACGCCGCAAGGCGCAGGTGCATGCGCTTGTGCTGCATGATGACCCCTATACCGATTTGCTCCCGAAGGAGGTACGCACCGTCATTGGTGATGTGTGCGATAAAAGCTCACTGTCAGACTTCTTCGCGGATGCCGACAGCCGTACCTGTGTGATTCACTGTGCTGGTATTGTCTCCGTCGCGTCCAGGCCCGGTTCAAGGCTCTATCAGGTCAATGTAGGCGGGACATGGAAGGTTCTCCGGCAATGTATGGAGCATGATGTGGGCAAAATGGTCTATGTCAGCTCCGTCCATGCCATACCGGAAAAGCCAAAGGGCTGCATCATTACGGAGGATTGCGAATTCTCTCCGGGGCTTGTGGACGGAGATTACGCCAAGAGCAAGGCAGCTGCAACCGAGCTGGTATTCGATGCAGCGGAGCGCGGGCTGAATGCCAGCATTGTATTCCCCTCCGGCATCATCGGACCGGGCGATTTGCAGGGCGGGAGCTTCACCTCTATGGCGAAATCTTTCCTTTCTGGAAAGCTGCCCTTTGCCGTTTGCGGCGGATATGACTTTGTAGATGTGCGGGATGTGGCAAGAGGTATTCTCGCCTGTTCCGAAAGCGGAGAGCCCGGCAAAGGCTACATTTTGTCCGGCTGCTATGTCACGATTCGCAGGATGCTTCAGCTGGTGGGAAAGGCTGCAAAGCTGAAGTATCGGTCCATCTGCCTGCCACTGGGGCTTGCAAGGCTGGCGGCTCCATACTATGAACGTCGAAGCCTGAGGGAGCGAAAGCCGCTGTTCTTCACCCCGTATTCCGTTTCCGTCCTTGCCTCAAACGGGCAATTCAGTCATGCTGCTGCGTCGGAACGCTTTGCATATCAGCCGCGCCCGATTGAGGAGACCTTGGGGGATATGACAGCCTGGCTTCTGAATCAGAAGTGAAGGGGCAATGTGTGCTCCGCTATCAGCCAAAAGCGCCTCAGGCAAATTGCACACGCTATTGATATGCCCCGCGATCAGTGAAAGATAGGGCTGCGAATCTAAACCATTTTTCGTTCTTATTTTTAAAAGAGTAAATCAGATTGAAGCCTGTAAAAATCATTGCAGAAATTCCTAAAAACAGCCACATATATATGATCTCCTTAATCTCACATACCCTGCGCTCTTTTGAGGCAAGGCTCGCAATTGTATCGCTTACGGACAGGAACTGCCAATGAGAGGGTCATTCGCAGTCCCTTTATCGATTCTCCGCCAGATATTCCTCCGCGTAGTGGACGGCTACCGCGCCGTCCGATACGGCGGTGACCACCTGCCGCAGCGCCTTGGTGCGCACGTCCCCCGCGGCGAACACGCCGGGAAGATTCGTGCGGGTGGATTCGTCCGCGATGATGTAGCCGGATTTGTCCAGTGCCAGCTCGCTTCGGAACAGCTCCGTCGCCGGGGCGCGTCCCACGCTGACGAACACTCCGTCACAGGCAAGGTCGTGTTCCACGCCGGTGTTGACATCTTTTAGCCGTAGCCCCGTCAGGCGGCTTTCGTGGAGCAGCGCGGAAACGGTGCTGTTCCAGCAAAATTCTACGTTGGGCGCGTTCATCAGCGGTGCATGGTATACCTTGGTGGCCCGTAGGCTGTCGCGGCGGTGGATGAGGTAGACCTTTTTTGCAATGCGGGACAGGGTCAGGGCATCCGCCGCGGCAGAGTTGCCGCCGCCCACCACCGCCACGGTCTTGCCCCGATAGGGCGCGCCGTCGCAGGCGGCGCAGTAGTGAACGCCCTTTCCAACAAGCGCTTCCTCGCCGGGAACGCCCAGAGAGCGAGGAGACGCGCCGGTGGCGACGACCACCGTACGGCTCTGAAAAACGCCCTCGCTGGTCTCCAGCGTCTTGATTTTGCCGGAAAGTCTTACCCTGTAGACCTCCGCCAGCTCCGTCACCGCGCCGAAGCGCTCGGCGCTCTGCTGCATCTTTTCGCCCAGCGTAAAGCCGTCGATGCCGCTTTCAAAGCCAGGGTAGTTGTCGATCTGCTCCGTCAGCGCCATCTGCCCGCCGGCGGAGAGCTTTTCCAACACCAGTACAGAAAGCCCGCTTCTGGCGGCGTACAGGGCGGCGGTGTATCCGGCGGGACCGCCGCCGATGACGATCATATCATAGATCTGCTCCATAGCCACGCCCTCACTGCGCCAGCGTTTCCCGGATAAATGTCTCAATGGCGGCTTTGGAGCCGGGCGCTACCACAGAACCGATCACCTCGCCGTCCTTGAAGAGCATCAGCGTGGGGATGGTGTCGATGCCGAAACGCTCGATGAGCTGCGGTTCCTCGTCGTAGTTGATCTTGCCAGCGATGAGCGTGTCGGCGTACTGCTCCCCCACCTTGTCGAAGGCCGGGGCAATACGGCGGCAGTAGGGACACCACTGGGCCCAGAAATCCACCAGCACGGGCTTGTCCGCGTGCAGGACGTCATTTTCAAAGCTGTTGGTCGTAATGGTAAGCATCGTAAAATCCTCCTATTTCTGTGTAAAAAGCTGTGTTTCAATATCCGTGATCGTAATGTGCGAGAGATAGGCGGCGCATTCCTCATTCATGCTCCGGTACAGCGCATCCATCACGCCCGCCATGCCAGAGCAGATGGAGCAGTCCCGGTCAATGTCGCCGCTGTGCCACGCGCAGTCCACAAAGCGGGCGTTTACCGCCTCCGCCACCTGCCGCAGAGTCAGGCTCGCAGGGTCGGCCGTCAGGCGGTAGCCGCCGTCCAAGCCCTCCCGGGTCTCCACCATGCCTGCCTTTTTTAGCCCCGCCAGCACCCGGCGAACGCGGGTGGGGTTGGTGCAGATGTTCTCCGCCAGCGCTTCGCTGCTGAGAGAGCGTCCGCTGTGGCTCAGGCAGACCAGCGCGTGAACCGCTAAGTTAAAAGAGCTGTCCAAGCTTACCCCTCCTTCACAAGCTCGTAGGGCCAGTCGATGACGCCGCCGAAGTCGTAGACGCTTTGATACCCCAACGCCAGCAGCTTTTGGGCGGCATCCTTGCTGCGGCGGCCGCTGCGGCAGTAGATCAGCAGCGTGGCGTCCTTATCGGGCAGCGACTCGGGCATTTCGCTCCCGATGCTTTCGTTGGGGACAAGGACAGCGTTTTCAATATGCCCGCCGTCGTATTCCTCCCGGGTGCGGACGTCCACCACCACGATCTCCTGCGAAGCCATCATCTCATAGGCTTCCTCGGCGCTGATCTTCTGATACGCCGCCTTGCCTGTCATGTCCTCCACCTTGTCTTCTTTTGCCTTGGACAGCGCGCAGCCGCTCAGCAGTGTGAGCGAGGCGGCAAGTGCCGCAAAAAGTAATATCTGACGCATAATCAACCTCCAATGTAACTGTGCTTGCTGCTGATACAGTTTATACTGAAATATAACAGATACGGTTAAAACTGTCAAGGTACTTCGAGGCAGCTTTTGGAGCACAGGCCCTTTGTGGTTGTTGACAGAGAAAAAAATATAGGTATAATAAAAGCAAAAGAATAAGACTCATTCTTGCATTTGGAGGGTTGGCGGTATGCCAAAATACGCAGAGGAGATATTGGCCGCCGTAACGGAGCTGCAGCAGCATCCCACGGCGGAGCAGGTGTTCCTGGAGATGAAAAGGGAGCATCCCAGCATCGCTCTGGGTACGGTATATCTGCCCTGCCTGCCGGGAGCAGGAAAAAGACAATCTTATGGAGGAGAAGTATCATGAACGCTAATGTATCGAAACTGCTCAACGAGCAGATCAATAAGGAGTTCTACTCCGCCTATCTGTATCTGGACTTTGCCAACTACTACGCCGCCGTCGGACTGGACGGCTTTGAGAACTGGTACCGGGTACAGGCGCAGGAGGAACGGGATCACGCCATGCTGTTTTATCAGTATTTGCAGAATAACGGCGAGGGCGTCACCTTTGAGGCTATCGCAAAGCCGGAGTGGGAACGAGGCGACCACATGACCCCGCTGAAAAAGGCACTGGAGCACGAGAAGCTGGTCACCGCCAGCATCGATGCCATCTACGCTGCCGCATACGATGTCAGGGACTTCCGCGCCATGCAGATGCTGGACTGGTTTATCAAGGAGCAGGGCGAGGAGGAGAAGAACGCTGCCGACCTTATCACCAAGATGGAACTGTTCGGCGGAGACAGCAAGGGGCTGTATATGCTCAACAGCGAGCTGAAGGACCGGGTCTACACCGCGCCCTCGCTGGTGCTATAAGCCCCGCGCGTCTGCGGGCTTTCGCATCAGGCAAAAGGCAGACTGCATACAGGTGGCCTGCCTTTTCTTCCATCAGGCAGTTAGAGGAGACTAACTGTGTATAAAACAGAAAGGAATTTGGAGCTTGAACAAGGAAAAGGAGATCGAAACTGTTACCCTCATGGTGCGTCGGTATTGTTGGGGCGTGCATGGGACAAGGGGCGAGGCGCTTGGCCGATACTCTCTACCGCAGTTCTTTTTCCTGCGGAGCCACTCAGGCCTCCCGGGTATGACAAACATAACAATGTCGGGTGTGCCGTGCTCTTGGACTCCGGCGTGTTTTCCCGGTCTTGCAGTTAGCGACCGTTCCTTGTTGATGACCGCGGAGGCACATGGCCATCCCACACAATTGATTCTATGACGGAGATCTATCACTTCACGCTTTCGCATTACGGCCTTCCTGCTCTCTGTCCTACGCTTAAACGTCATTGTTGGCCTTTGACGCTCCAAGGACTCGATACTGGTGGCTTGCCAAGCCTTACCAGGCCGGATTCCCACCGGCTATATGCTTGCCACCGAACCGGCGCACACCCCCGTTTCTTTCATTATATCAGAATATCAGAAACGGGGGTGATTTTGTAGTTTTTTGACAGCCTTCCTTGAGTCTTACTTTGCAAGTACAACGGAAATTTTGATCTCCTTTTCCGCCTCGCTCAGGTCGAACGCGCCGCCGTCCGCGACGCTCACACGCAGCTCATACAGTGTGCCGTCGGCCAGGGTATCCACGCCAGTCCCGGCTTCATCCGTGATCGTCCACAGCTCTTTGCTGACCTCCGCCAGCTTTCCGTCTGCACCGTAGGCATAGAGCTTCAAATCAGCGGCGCTTCCGGAAAGATTGTTCATCCGGAACGAGACCGTCGTGTTGGGATGAACATTTTCGACCGTCACAGTATTGCACCAGCTCGCGACCGTACCTTCGCCGCCGGCCTGCTCAAACTGTTCCTGTGTCAGTACGTTCCGCGCGGCCTTATCGAGATCGACCTCTCGGTACGGCATTTCGGGCAGATAGACGAAGCGATCCTGTAATCTGAGCAGCTCCAGATAGCCCGTCGGGCAGTAGAGCGCGTTGCCGCTGTTTCCGGCGTACATACCGATAGCCATGTTATTGTAGCCATATTTGTTGGAGACGTCTATGGTGAATACCGTCTCGCCGGTGGCAAAGTCCAGAATGATGTACTGCCACATGCCGCTTTCCAGATCCTGCACATAGCCGTAGATATAGCCCGTCGCGGTGGAGAGCTTGAGAATCGATGTATCGCTCAGGTCATTTCGAGACCAGATGCTCTTCATCTCATAGCCGCTATCGGTTTTCACGGTGTCCACGCGCTCGACGCCGGGCGCAATCATGCAGTTGCCCTTTGTCAGCCAGTTCATGTCATAGATGTTGGCGTAGCTCTGGATGGAAGAGTCACTGTTGGGATCGGCAAGGCCTGCGCTGCCTGCGCCGAACCAGTTGCAGACAATCGTGCTGACGGTGCCCTCACTGTCATCATAGACGATGGCAGAGTTTTCAACCGCCACCTGATAGCCCTCGGGCAGATCGTCCAGCACCGGCAGACTTGCAGCGATCTTACCGGTCTTCATATCGAGCGCCAGCAGCTTGACGGGGTCTGCGTTGTCGGTGAACATCACAAGATCCGGCGTCAGCGACGGGGAGCAGCCGCCGCCCCAGGCAAGACCGCCGCCGGTGGTCTTGTCGCCTTCACCGCTGACCTTCGCGCCGACGCTCTCATACGGCGTACACCAGACAGCCTCGACACCGTTGTTGGCGCGCAGCAGATAGCAATTCTTATTGGTCAGAATGACCGCGCCGTCCTTGGAGGCGGCAATGCCGTTCTCCGCGCCCTCGCCAAGCGTCAGCTCGTAGACGAAAACCGCCTTCGACAGGTCGGTCTGCTCACCGTTGAGGATCGCTTCGATTGCCGAGTGGGCGATATAGCCGAGAACGCCCTGCTGCTGGCGCTCGGGATAGATGCGGAAGCCGCCGGTGGCGAACCAGAGGTTCCCGTCGTAGTCAAATACCACAGAAAGAAGATTCTGCGTCAGCTCCTTGCCGAGCGCGGCCTCTGCCGCCGCCTTGATGTCGATGTCAAGCACCTTTTCAAACTCGGGAAGGACATTGCCCTCCTCGTCCGTTGCGCGGAGCATCAGTACATGGTTGTTGCTGGTCGGGCAGACGATACGGCTTTCAGCGTCCAGGAAGGTGTAGGAGCTTTGGATCAGGTAGCTGCCGCCGTCATGCTGCTTCGGGGAAAAATAACCGAGCGTCTTTGTCTCCTCCGCATTTAGATCACGGATGGCGATGCCGCCGAGCAGCGGAACGACTGCATGACCGTAGCTGTCAAAGTAAATGGCGGGAGACGCATTCGCGTTTGTCGTCTCATAGGAGACATGGATCTCCGGATAGATGCCGAGCGGCAGGATCTCGTCGGTTGAATCGGTGTTATAGCCGTCGTGATGGATGTTCGCATCACTCTTTGCCATGTAGGGGTTTTCCTCGACCTGCTTGGGCTGCAAGGCCTTCACGGGGAGTGCGTCGGATTCCGGCGCGGAAGGGGTCGTTTCCTCGGCAGGCGCGGCTGTGGCAGCCGGTGTTGCTGTGGCGGAAGGCGTCTGCGCGGCCTCCGCCGGTGCCTGTGCTCCGCTGCAGGCTGCCATCGACAGGGTCAATGCTCCTGCCAGCAGGAAACTGCCTGCAGTATAAATCGGGTTTCTCTTTTTCATCGGTGATCCTCCTTGCTGTGTTGGTTGTGATCCGCTCGGGGCGAAGCAGACGGTTGTTTTTCCTCTACCCATGCATAAAGCCCATGCCGGAATGCTTCTTCCGTTATCGGCTCCAGCAGAAAGTAGTCTACGCGCAGCCGGAACGCATGCAGGGAAAAATCCAGCTCGCTGCACCATATAATGCGCGTTTCCGGGAAAAGCGCCCGCAGGTGCTCCACTGCATTCAGCCCATCCACGCCCGGAAGGGAAATTACAGCGTTGGTCGGCGCATTTTTGCGCGCGACCTCAAAGAATACCTCCTGCCCGCGGTAGCAGTCCACCCTGGGAAACAGACCGCGCTCTGCGCAGAACCGTGAAAGCTGTTCTCTGTAAAAGGTCTCCTGCGTTTCGCTCTTTGTCAGCACGGCAATGTGGTACATAGCGCTCCGCCCCCTTTCTGCCGTCGTTGACTGTTTCTGCTTTCAGTATACGGAACGGTGCAGGCTTTTCAAGCCTTTTGGCACGAAAGCCCCAATTCCGGCACGAAATCGGGTTTTTCCGCCGTGCCGGAGTCGGAAAGTTGTGATATAATCTAAATAGAATTTTTCCCGAAGGAGTCAGTCCGGCATGAGAATAGCAATTGTGGATGATCTTGAGACCGAGCGCGCACAGCTGAAAACGCGCCTTGCGCGGCAGCTGCGCCTGTGCGGCGCCGAGGCGGAGCTATTGGAATTTGAAAGCGGCGAGAGCTTTCTCGCCGCAGAAAAAGAGCAGCGCTTTACCGCCGCGTTTCTGGATATTTACATGCACGGGATGAGCGGCATGGACGCTGCAAAGGAGCTGCGCAAAACGGACGCAGACTGCCTTCTGGTTTTTACCACGACCTCAACCGACCACGCGCTGGAGGGCTTTCAGGTCCGTGCGCTCCACTATCTCGTGAAGCCCTTTTCCGAGGAGGAGCTTTCCGCCCTGCTGGAGGACGGCGTGCTGGCGGCGGGGCTGGATAAGCTCTACGCCGAGAGCGGCTGGCTCTGGGCGCAGTGCGCCGCACACCGCACGCTCTGCGCCGAGAACTTTGCCCGCAGCATGCCCGATGTGCCGCTGAAAACCATCGTCAACGCACCCGCCCACACGCTGCCCGCCTGGGGCGGCGAGGTCGCGGCGCTGCTGGAGGACATCCAACCGCTTTGCAGCGGCGGCACGGCGGTCACGGTCATGGCCGGCACGCCCCGTGCGGCGGCGGGTCTGGCCGCCGACCTGCGCACCAAAGGGCTGAACGTCACAACGGACGCGGCGGCGGAGCCGAGCGCCGGGTTGGTGCAGATCCTGCCGGGGCAGCTTTCCGCCGGGTGCAGCCTGCCGTTTGCGAAATACGCCGTGTTTACGGCCCGCGCCTTCGGCGTGAGCGGCGCACAGAAGAAGAAAAAGCGCAATAAGGACGCGCTGAACAGCCTGAGCGAAATCTCGGTGGGTGATCTGGTCGTCCACCAGAACCACGGCATCGGGCGGTACGCGGGCATCCAGCGGATGGCCGTGCAGGGCGTCACAAAGGACTATCTGCGCATCGAGTACGACAAAAAGGACGTGCTGTACGTGCCCGTCACCCAGCTGGACCTTTTGTCCCGCTACACTGCGCCGGGCGACAGCGACAACGTGAAGCTGAGCCGCCTGGGCGGCAGCGATTGGGCCAAGACCCGCAAGAAGGTCAAGGCTGCGACGGAGCAGATGGCGAAGGAGCTGATCGAGCTGTACGCCCGCCGCAAGCAGGCGCACGGCTACGCCTTCCCCGCCGACGACACCTGGCAGGGTGATTTTGAACAGCGCTTTGCCTATGAGGAAACGCCCGACCAGCTGACCTGCGCGGCGGACATCAAGCACGATATGGAGGAGCCGTGGCCGATGGACCGGCTGCTCTGCGGTGACGTCGGCGTCGGCAAGACCGAGGTCGCACTGCGCGCCGCGTTCAAATGCGTGATGGGCGGCAAGCAGTGCGCGATCCTGGCCCCCACGACGATTCTGGCGTGGCAGCACTTCAACACCGCGCTGACCCGCATGGAGTCCTTCCCCATCCGCATCGGGCTTTTGTCCCGCTACCGCACCGCCAAGGAGCAGAAGGAGACGCTGCGCGGGCTGAAGGACGGCACCGTGGACATTGTAGTCGGCACGCACCGGCTGCTGTCCGGCGACGTGAAATTCAAGGACCTGGGCCT
>OGLX01001142.1_pt1 | contig 14243 bp, 12 predicted proteins | sample 1572821 | NCBI WGS metagenome assembly OGLX01 (sample SAMEA2581908, study PRJEB24529) | metagenome | biome: Human gut stool | place: China | collected 2011 | reverse complement strand
CTATTCCTCATACCCTTTTTATTCAATTGTCCAAGATGTATTGTAGTCCTACAAAACAGTGTACCCGCACTGCAAAATGCATCTTGACATTCGGACCGAAAAAACGTATAATAGACGGGCTGACGGGGTGTAGCGCAGTTGGTAGCGCGCTTGGTTCGGGACCAAGAGGCCCGGGGTTCAAATCCCCGCACTCCGACCATGCAGAGTGTCCTTATAGGATCTGAGTATCCTGTAATGGACACTCTGCTTTTTTATGTAGAAAATGGTGAAAAGCCGGAGCTGTCGGTGCTCACCCGTTCCCGCAGGCACAGCAGCTTGACCTTATGCTCGGTCAGCAGGTCGATGTACTGCTTTGTCATGCCCCAATCCCGCCCTATACGGTCAAGGCTGCTTATCAGCACCACATCCACCTTTCCGGCAAGAACGGCCTCCATCACCTCTTGCAAAGCCGGACGGTCAAGGGTCATTCCAGAGCCATGCTCGGCGGCAGCACCAACGATGGTGTACCCGGCTTGCTTCGCATAGCGGCGAAGCTCCTCGGCCTGCCGTTCCAAAGAAAAGCTATCATCGTGAGCGACGCGGCAATAGAAATAGGCTTTCATCGTGTCGTACCTCCTATACCGCAACCTGTTCCGGGGCGTAGCTGAGCGCTACGCCTTTTCTCGTTTCCATGATAATGTCGGCCTCCGGGATCTTCCGGCGATCCGGCACATCGAAAGCGCCGATGCAGTTGTAGTAGATCACGACACGCTGATTGGTAACGCCGTCCTGCTTTTCAGCGTGGTACACCTCAATGTGGTCGATCAGCTCTGCGACCATACGCTTTGTAATGGTGGTCGCGTCCGTATACCGCCGCACCGTTTCAAGGAAATCGTCAATGTCCATGCGCTTGCTCTCGTCCTTTTTCAGCTCCAGCCGCAGCGCCTTGATTTTCTTGGCGTTCTCGCCCTGCTCTTGTTCGTAGCGTTTGGACATTTTGGCAAACCGGGCATCGTCGATCTTTCCCGCCACATTGTCCTCATAGAGCCGTTCAAAAAGCATATCCAGCTCCCGGTCACGGGCAGTCAAAGCGTCCAGCTCCCGCTGCTTGCGGAGCGCGGTATTTTCCGCCACCTTTGCTGAGCGTCCGATCATGGCCTTGATAAAGTCATTTTCGTATTCGCTGGCAAAGCAGGCCAGCCGCTTGACCTCGTACAAAACGACTTGCTCTAAGAAGTCCAGCCGGATATAGTGCGTCTTGCTGCACTTGCGATAGCCGGAGTTATGATTTTGACAACTGAAAAACTTGATGTCGTGGTTGTTCTGGTTGAAGTGGAAGTTGAGGTTGCCGCCGCACTCCGGGCATTTCAGCAGGCCGGAGAATACGCTGGGCTCCTGCGTGACCGTGGGCTTTTTGCGGCGTGTCCCTTTTTGGAGCGCCTGCACCTTTTCCCAAGTCTGGCGGTCAATGATGGCTTCATGGACATTGAGGAAGATTGCCCGGTTTTCCTCTGGGTTTTCGATCCGTTTTTTCATCTTGTAGGACTTGGAGTAGCTTTTGAAGTTAATGACATCGCCGCAGTATTCCTGCAAGGTGAGGATCTTCTTGACGGTGGTGTGTCCCCATTTGGTAGGCTCCACGGTACTTTTTGACCCGCCCCGGCTTGTCCCACGGCTGCGCCAGTAATAGGTGGGATTGACCACACCATCGGCGGCAAGGCGGGCGGCAATTTCCGCCAGCCCGTACCCCTCCAGCGCCATGCAGTAGATCCGGCGTACCACCTCGGCGGCCTCCGGCTCTACTACCCAAAAGCGGGGATCGTCTGGGTTTTTGATATAACCGTAGGGCGGCGGAGAAAGCGGAACACCCGCATTTCCTTTCATCTTGTTCACGATCCGGCGCTTCTTGGAAATGTCTTTCGCATAATACTCGTTCATAATATTTTTGAACGGGGTGAAATCGTCCTCACCTTCATCGCTGTCCACGCCATCGGAAACGGCGACCAGCCGTATATCGTGAAGCGGGAAAAATTCTTCCGTCAGTTTGCCGACCTCAATGTAGTTGCGCCCCAGCCGGGACAGGTCTTTGACGAACACCGCCGAGATATACCCGGCCTCGATTGCGGTCAGCATTTTCTGAAAACCGGGACGCTTCATGGTCGTTCCCGTGATGCCATCGTCTACAAAGAAAACCGTGTCGGTGTACCCTTTGTCCTTGGCGGCCTTTTGGAGTATCTTCCTCTGAGAAGAGATTTGTCAAGGGTATTTTCCTCATAAGAGAGCGCCCTGCACAAAATCATGGCAGGGCGCTCTCTAAATGAAGTATTGGAATTGATAACCAATCAAGTTTGCTTTTTCTTGTCAATACTGAAACTTAGCCTTTCCGCACTAACTCAAGCGGGGATCGTTGCGCCAACCGCTGCAAATGTAGGTAAGTCGCCACAATATAAACAATCAGTTGCAGGATACCTGCCGCAATAACCGCAATTGGCATTGATACGACTTCCGTTATCATATCGTTATATCCAATCGTGGCTGCACCGCTCAAACTTGTATTAAGCACTTCTGAAACGGAGGAAAACAGGTTTAGTGTCGTAGCATTCATTGTAAGGATTCCAACAATGATCCCAGTTATTGTCGCAAGGATGATAGGTATTGCGGCTATCTCCCAGCTAAACATCACAGCGGTCCTTTTGCCGGAACCAAGCGAGAGCATCAGTCCAAGCGTCCGCCGTTGACGGTTTACAAACAGTGCAAGAAATACGAACAGAGCCGCGCCCGCTGTTGTGCAGGCAGCGAAAAGAAGCTGCTGCGCACTGCTATAGAATCCATGCAAGGTTTCAGCAATTTCGGTGTACCCGTTATCAAAGCAAAACAGAATGTTTGCCGGATATCCATGTGATTCCAGCGCATCTTGGAGCGCAGATACCTTCCCGTTCTGCAAGACGTATGTAAAGAAAACGCCATTTCGACTACTATAGCAATTTTCTGGCAGAGAAGCGTTAGGGACAAAGACGGTATTCGGAAGGAAGCGATAGTCTGCGGTATCCCATAAGTCCGACTGTCGGTAAATTCCTATAATCTGATACGTTTTCGTATCACCTGAAACCCCAATCTTTTGGGAAAAAAGCTGTGGCTGCACCTTCCATTCCGGAGCTGTTAAATCGGCAAGAGGATTTGGACCCCAGTAGAACGACAAATCAATGCAGTCTCCTGTACCAAGTCCGCTTGCAATGGCAGTTGTTTCAGAAATCAGGCAGACATTAGAGCCATTTTTGGAATCGTCCGCCCCAAAACTCCGTCCTTCTGTTACGAAAGAGTCCTTTTGATGGAAACAATACATGCTTTCCAGAAGATCTGTACCAATCACACTGACAGTATGATATTGCGTATCCAATTCTTGGGCTGCGCTCCGCCATTCAATTCCCGCATTTGAGCTTAGAAAGACATCCAGACCAGTTTCCAACGGGGTCATGTATACATCAAGGTATTGGTCGTTTAGCAGTACACCCGTTTCAGAACCGTCAATTGCATAGTCTGGCTGTGTTTCTGGGTACAGTCCGTGCCAGTGTGTAACAGTCATTGCACAGGAATCTATTGCGTCAACCATGTTCTGTCCCAAAATAGACGTTTTTTCACCAGAAGAGTATTTTGCTACTGGTATGAAATCTTGTGAAGCGGTTTTCTTTTCATCTGCCGTCAAGTCATATGATATACGAGACAAATCAATATCTTCTACAGAACACCGGTGCGATTCTGCTAATGTCGTGCGCAGTTCTAGGTCTCGGTCTATATATTCCGATCCATAAACCAAGTAGCGTCGCCCAACCTGAATGTCGAGTGCGTCCAATTCTTCCCGAGAGTTACACCCTATAGTAAGGCATAGCGTGCTGCGAACAGCATAGTCTTGATGAAGTTTAATCACGTTTTCAATCGAAGCGGTAACAGATACGGACGCAATTTCAGCAAACTCAGGCAGATTTATCTCATCTACTGACGTGATACGAACTACCAAAATCGCTCGACCATATGGCGTATCAAGGCTGGGGGCATATGTGCCATCTTCATTTCCGCTGGTAACGGTCTGAATAGAGGGGCAATATGCACTGATATATTTTTGTTGGTACGCGCCTTTTATGATCCTTCCATCAGCAGCAAGCTGATCCATATATGCCCACATATCTTGACTAATTATACTTTCTTCATGATGGAGCGTCAGCCCGTTGTACTCTGTTGTCACACCCTCTGTCTCCGTTGTGGGGATGCCAATTGTCACATAGCGTTCTTCAATTTGCGCAAGCGTTGCCTTTGCAGATGAAAATACGCCTGCGCTCAGACAGATAAAAGCGGAAGCCATTCCCACCAGCAGGATAATTGCAAGCAAGCGAACTGGTTGACGAAAAAGCTGTTTCAAAGGTGTCATACAGCGTCCTCCTTGATTCTGCCGCTGTCCATACGGAATACGACATCCGCCGCTTTGGCAACCTCCAAATCATGTGTGACAACTACCACGCAACAGGTTTCCTCATGCGCCAGTTTAGAAAGCAGTTGAATAATTTGTGAGCTGTTTTCTGTGTCCAGATTTCCCGTAGGTTCATCTGCAAGAACGATTTGCGCATGAACAGCTAATGTTCTAGCAATTGCGACTCGTTGCTGTTCGCCGCCTGACAGCATGGCAGGGAGTCGCTTCCAATAACTTTCGCCCAGACCGACTTTTTCAAGAGCAATCTGTGCCTCTTTTTTTGCATCTGCATCGGAATGCCTCAGCAGCTTTAAGGGGTACATGACGTTTTCACAAACAGTCATAAGTGGAAACAAATTATAGCTTTGGTAAATCACAGACGCCTGCTTGCGGCGGTAGATATCCACGTCTATTTCCCGCAAACTCTGGCCGTTGACCATTATGTCTCCGCTCTGCGGCGTATCCAGTCCTGCCAGTAATGAAAGCAGTGTTGTCTTCCCACTTCCACTTTTGCCGACTAACGCATAAAGAGTTCCAGCACTCAAATCACACGAGACGTCTTTTACAGCCTGAACAGTTTGGTATTTTGTTTTGTATGAATAAGAAACACTTTGCACAGATAATACGGACATGCTACTCAACCTCCCGTAGTAATCGGATTCCGCTTTTTCCAGTTGCCATCAAGCAAGCTGTAATTGCCCCGACATTCATAGCAAAAAAGAGTGCTGCGGCCATGACATATTGGGTGGCAGTCTCTTGGACAAACAGAATGAGAATTGTTCCAATAGCTGCGCCAACCAAAAACATCAGACATATCTCGACGAATACCATAATGACCGTTTCAATGCGTTTTGTACCAAGAGATCGTGCAATGGCAAATTCCCGCCTTCGGATATGAATATAGAAAAAACCTGCGGCGGTGCCAATCATGACCTCTGTGCAGGCAAAAATTGGTTTTAGTCGATACAGTGTTTGCAAATTTCGATTCAAAGCATTCAGAGTTTCGCGGAGTGTTTCGTCATGAACTGTTATGGCAAATTGCTGATATCGGAGAGCTGGAGAATTATTGATTTCTTCTTGATGCCCGGATGGGTCCACATTTGCGAAGTGACGCATCAGTATTTTCCGGAATTCGTCCAGCTCATGATTATCGCGCACTGTGGCGCTCAAGCTATCCCCCGTAATCTTCCCATCCAGCTCTGTTTGTACTGCGGCAACGCAGCTGAATGGACAATAGATCGTTTGAGATTCCGACGAATACGTCCCAGCAATTTCGAGCGAAATCTGTGTGGCCGCTTCACCGGTCGCAGCAGGCGACATCTGAACCGTCAATATGACATTACCATTATTATCAGTATCTTGCGACAGTTCTTCTGCCGCTGCGGTCGAAACAAGACACGCTGCTTTATTTGAGGTAAAAATTGATTCGTCGTATCCTTCAAAATAAGTAATCGAATTTCCTGAAACGGGTGCCAATTCCGATGCGGCATCAACAGAAGTAATGCCAATCAGCTTTTGCCGACTCGAAAAACCCGTCCCTTGGCTGTAATAGACAGATGCTTTCAGGCAAACATCCTTCACATAGGAGGAAAATGCTTTTTCCTGAAGCTCCCCGCCATAAGCATATTTGTCAGAGAGAAAGTAGTTGATAATATAGTCTGTAATTTTCAGGTCATCGGTTTTCGTGCCGGTAAGATTGGATACGACGACAGTTACGGGAATCACTGCGTAGGCGCTCTCCATATCCTGTTCTTTCTGGCAAATGAAGCCATCAAAGAGAGTAAAAAATGCACAAAGGAAAGCTATCAGCAATACAATACTCACCGTCTGCCAAGCGCCGCGCTTTAAGCGCACCTTTTCGTAAAAGAAAACAATCATTTAACTGCACTCCAATAATGCAAGCAGCGGCATGGGAGAAATATTCACCCATGCCGCTGCTCAGCTGTCACTTACTTATCTGTCAAAACCGGGAAAACAGACTGGGGCAGGATGCAATGCCCATTACCGGGGCAGCTGTAATGATCCCAATAGCCAGTGGAATGTCCACACTGGACGCAATGCCGTTCATAGCGGATATAATGATAATTACCCGCATGATAATTGCTCCCCGTATACGAGTAACTGGTCATTGTATGGGACGGCGTTGATTCATAACCATCCCTGATGTCGAAAGCACTACAACCAGAAACGGAGCATTTATACACAGGATAGAGCGTCTTTAAGTGAGTTTCATCGTCAATTGGGATATACGTAGTGTCATAATGGTCAAAATACCATTGATGAGTATGTGCAGTGATAGCATCAACATGAGCCAGAATCCGTTGAACAGACAGGCCATGTGCTTCCTCAAATGATTTTCATGAATTTTCCCTCCTTCCATGTAACCACATCGACAGTTAAATTAACGTCAATCCTATAGATAACGTAGGACTTTTCATCTGTAAAAATCAGTTGTTTGAATTTGAGTAAGAGACTCTTGCTTCTTTATCGCTTCTCCCAACAAAGCGCTCTCAAGCTCTACTTCATGTTGCCGATCTTCGCTACTACTTCTATCCGAAATAGTTTGTCCATTTTGAATCACGTCCAATGTTGGAGGCTGATTTAGATCAATATAGTTGCTACCCTGAGCAGTACTTTCTTTTGGTTGTCTCGGGTTTGTCATAAAGCAGGCGACAACTGCCAAAACAAGTATCGCGGTCACGGTTATGATCCAAGTATGAGGCTTTCGATAAGAAAGTACAGCACGGATTCGTGTTTTCACATTCTTACTGCCGAAGGCCAGCGGGCAGGCCGCAAAAATACGCTGGTTTGCAGTGCAGGAGAGCAACGTCTGCGAATACGCAGCGCGCTGAGAATCACTCATATCCTTGATAGCGTATTCGTCACATGCCAACTCAATATCTTTACAAAGGAAATAATACGCAATCCAAATCAAAGGATTGAACCAATAAAGAGAAAGAATTAAGAACGCAATGGGCTTTAGCCAATGATCGCGGCGTTTTATATGCGCACGTTCATGTGCAATTATGCTATCCAATTCCTTGCTCTTTATATGGAACGGAATATAGATGCGCGGCGCAAACAGGCCAAGAATAAATGGAGCATTCACATGCTCGCTTTGATACACGTTTGACGAGAGCTGGACAGCAGTTTTTACTTTGCTGCGGAGATGTACATAGCTTAATGCTTCAAACAGAAGCATTGCTGCCATACCAGTACACCAGACGATTCCAACATAAGGAACAGGAGCAGTGAAACCTTTAGCAGAAAGCAGGCCCTGCTCGGATGCCGAAAAGCCACTTATATCAGGAATGACACTCAAGCGACTTTCCAATGCGTTTGGCATGAGAAGCCGGATCCAAACAAAGCTCCACAATAAGGGGAACAGCCATTTTGGAGCTTTGTGGAACATGATGCGAACAAGAAGAACAGCCAGAACAAGCCATCCGGCATTGATGCTCATATTAAGCAGCTTCATAAACAATTCAGTCATCCGGATGCTCCTTCCGAAAGCGGTCAATCATCTGCTGCATCTCCTGAATTTCATCTGCCGTGAGCTGTTGGCTTTTGGTAAATGCGGTCAAAAAAGCTGGAATCGAACCGGCAAATTTCTTCTCGACCAATTCTTCAATTTCAGCTGTCTGTATCTGCTCCTTGGATACCAGCGAAGAAACGATCGTATTCTCATTCTTTATCACGCCACGCTCCGACAAACGCTTTATTACCGTGTAAGTGGTAGTAACCTTCCAGCCTAGTTGCTCTTCACAAAGTTGAGCTAAATCTCTGCTCTTGATGGGTTCATGATCCCAAAGGATCAGGCAAAAACGGTATTCGCTTTCAAAAACTTTTGGTGTACTCATTCTATCGGCCTTTCATTCTAATCTGTTAGTATTATTCTAACGGATTAGAGTTGAAAAGTCAATAGGGAAAATGTGCATTTTTATCACTTAGCGCTGGAAGTGCTTGGGCTTTTGCGGGTCTGACCGTTGCCGCTGCATAACCATCTGCCTTACCTGCCGCTCTTCTGTGTCCTCTTTGAGCAGCCGGGATGTTTCCTGCTTGGCGCTGAGCAGCATAATAAGAGATGGCTTCTCATGTATGGAGTCCTCTAATTGCTGCTCTGCCGCCTTTTCCTGCACGGGGCGGATGGCCTGCCGTGCCGCATATAGCTCCACCGGGTCAAAATCCGCAGCCTGCGCTTTCAGTTCTGCGTATTCGTCCAAAGCCTTATCCAACTCGGCAGAGTATTTTTGCTCCTGTGCCTCCAGCTTTTTCAGGCCAGCCTCCATAATAGCAATATCCTTACGGAACGCCTCTGCGCCTGCATCCTCCGCATACTCAAATTTTTGCAAAAGGAGCGCCTTTCCGGAACGCAGTTCTTCCAAATCTTCTGTCAGTTCGGTAATGCGGACAGCCAGCGCCTTGTGCCGTTTCACATGGTATATTGGCAATTCCTTTTTCTCAGCAACCAGCGCCTTGCGCTCCTTGCTCTTTTCCTTGATTTGCTGCACCAGACCGGTGTAACGCTCCAGCTCTGGCCTCCATACGGCGAGGGATTCTTGAATATGCGATTTGCCGCTGCGAATGTGAGAGAGTTGGTAGCAGAAGATCAGCACACGGCTGCGCAGCTTTTCCAGCCCTTCCGCAATGGCGGGGACAGTACGGACGACCAGTGCGGCCAGTTTTTTAATTTCAGCTTTTAATTTCCGCAGCAGCGCATTGTCTGCCCTGATCTGCCGGTTGATCTCGCAGCGGTCAGAGATAACGCCTTTCCGCTCCAACGCCTGCGCGGTCACACCCTCATGAATGGTAGGGATCTCATCCAGTCCTCTGGCGGCGTTGCTGCGGTGGTCGATGCGTTCATCATGCCCGTATCTCTCCAAATATCGGTTGGACACATCTGCCCATGCCTTGCGCCATTCTACAAGTTGTTCTTCGCTGTTCCAGCGTTCAGAGATGGGATTCTGTCTGCCATATCGGGTGCTCTTGGGATGCTTGTCCGCTCGGACAAGCCCCTGCGCCTCGGCAATGGATGGCGTCATATAGACCTTCTTTTTGCCGACCTTGTATGGATATTGCTTCTCCCAACCTTCGTTCTGCGCCAACTTGAACTCGGCAGCGGTGAAGCCCCGTTCCTCACCGTTTTTCATGCAGAGGTATTCCTTCTCGGTCTTGTACTGCCAGTGTCCCTGCCCATCCAACGGGCGCACCGTCAAGAGAATGTGGGCATGAGAGTTGTGACCGTCGGTGTCGTGGATGGCTGCGTCGGCGCACATTCCATCGGCCACAAACTGCTCCCGGATAAAGTCTTGCAGCAGCTCAATTTGCTGTTCACGGCTTAGCTCTATGGGCAGCGCCACGACGAACTCACGGGCAAGTCTGCTGTCCTTGGCCGCCTCGACTTCCTCCACGGCGTTCCATAGTTGTTCCCGGTCTTTCCATTCAGGCGGTGCCATAGCAGGGAGAAACACCTCACGCCAGACAAGTCCCTGCTTTTTTGTGTAGTCGTGCTGTATCCCGTCGTAGTCGTTGTAGAGACGGGAACAGCTCAGATAAGCGGAGGCGGCCACAGCGGAGCGTCCTGCGCCCCGGCTGACCACCTTCGCTTCCAGATGGTAAATTGCCATTATTCGTTTACCTCGTTTTCTTTTTTCTGTTTCTCTTTTGCAAAGAGAAAATGGACGGGCAGGAGGCCCGTCCATCTCTGCGGCAAAGCTGCCGGTGGCAGGTTTGTGCGGGCAGGTCGCAAGCTGTTTCCAAAACGGAAACAACTGAGACCTGCGCAGACGATGACAGCAGTACTCGCAGGCGCTGTGGCATTGTCTGGAGGCTGCCGCAGCAGTCGCATCCGCCTCGCAGAGCGCACGATGCCGCAGGCATACCACCGCCCGTTTTACAGGTGGTGAGTAAGTGCGCCCTTCGGGAGAAAAAAGAGGAAGGCCCCCGGTTTCCCGGAGACCTCCCAGCGGAATTCAATCGTGCTGCGGCAGCTTCTGTATCAGGTAATCCTCCAGTACAGACAGTTCCATCGTCCGTACCTCTGGCAGCATCTTTTCCAGAATTGCACCCTCCTGAATGAGCCTGTGCGTTCTGGCTTTGCGCTCCTTGACACGATCCCGCGCCTGCGCTTCCTCCAATCGGTGCTGCGCCTGCAACAGCTTCTTTTCCGTATCCGTCATGTGAACATCCTCCTCACTTCCGCCTCTGCCAGACGATCTCGAAACCCAGCGCGTCGGCAAGCTGGACAGCCTCGACATAGCGCAGGGATTCCCGCTGGAGCTTATTGGACAGGTTGGAAACGCTGTCAGACCAGCCGTGTTCGTCATGCAGCAGATCGACGACCTCCTGCATGGTCATTCCCTGACGGACGATGTACGATTTGATCTCATTTCTCAGATTGGATTTCATCAACTTTTTACCTCCATATTTTCGTATAATTGGTTTTTCTATTGGTGATGCCGATACATTTGCAAGTGAAAAATCTGCCACATGGCAAATCCGCTCAAATTTCCATCCGTGATGCTCTGTTCATAACAGCACCCTACCGGCTTCATCATTCTGCGTGAGGCCATGCGGAACGGTGGGATAGGCTACATCCCGGTGTAGCGGCTTCACGCTTCGGTAAATCACCTGATGGTGCAGTGCGTTCGACCTACGGCAAAAATCTTCACGGTTTTCACAAGGATTGATTTCAGGGCTGAAAAATTGAGCCGTCTGTGTACGGCTCGGTACGGCAAAGCCGACTTCTGTACGCTGCTGTACGCCGGTTTTGCGTACCGGATGCCGATTCAGCAGCAGATTTTACACTATGCCGTGAATTGCTTCACCAAACGCATAGGCAAAACCGTATTTTGCGGATGAAGTTGAAAATAGCCGTACAGAGTGTACGGCGTGTACGGCTGTTTTGAAGTCCACTCCTCGTTTTCAATACGGCAGCGGATTAACCACCTCGATGCCCACAAAGCCACGCACCCGCTTGCCGCCGACATGGACATTGTTGGTGGCCTCCACATTGTAAAGGCGCTCGTTCTGCGCCAGCTCGGAGCTGACGCGGTTGGCAGACATGGGCTTCTGTGCGTTATCGTCGCACCATCTCGTATAGGCTTCGTAGATCGCCTTGGAGCTGGCTTCGCTGTCTGCCCGAAAGCGGATATATCCCTCGGATTGCAGAAACTCGATCACGTTATTGCTGCTGCGCTTGACCGTCTCCATGTTCTCTCTTGCCTTGCCGGAAATGCTGAACTGATAGTTGTTCCCGATCAGCCGGTGCAGCCCCTCCAGACACCAGAGGAAGATGCCCTCCTTTTCCCACAGCAGCTTATCCACCAGAAACGGATCGTCTGCTCTGCCTGCGGGCCGGTCTTTGGTGGTCAGCACGATCTGGCGGCGAAAGAAACCGTCGGACTTGTCGTGCAAGGCGGTGAGCGCATCGTTTCCGAAGCAGAGGAACCGGACATAGAGCTGGCTCTGATAGCTCTGGACGCCTTTGCGCTCCATGTCCATTTTGCACTCGGACGTGACGATGGATTTGATATAATTGGTCTTGGGCAAGGCGCTCATGTCCATATCATCGTCCACCATCAGGAGCTTGTTTTCCAAATCCGCGCGGCTGAACCGGTTGCTCTCGACCTTCTGGATGCTGGTGGTATTCATGCTGTCGCCCAGCAGCGAGCGCATGACCAGCCCGATGCGGCTTTTGCCTTCGCCGCCCTTACCGATGAGCATGAGCATTTTCTGCCCCTTGGTGGTCGGCAGCAGGCAGTAACCCAAAAACTCCTGCAAGGTGGGAATGTCCTCCGGTTGCAGCAGCTCGGACAGGAATTGCAGCCACTTTTTCGGAGTGGGCGCGTCAGGGTTGTAGGCGACCGTCAGCCGGTTGTTGCAGTAGCTCTTGTTGGCGGTAAAGCTGCCGTCCATGAAATACGTTCCGTTGGCAACATGGATGCGGTCCGTCTCAATGGGCAACGGCGGTGAATAGGCTTGCAGCTTGATGCTGGCAAGCAGATTTGTCACGACTTTAGACAGCCCGGATGTCAGTACACCGGAGATTTCCTCCAAAATGAGATTGCCAATCTGCCCCTCGTCCTCAATCAGTCCGTCCACGGTGAAAAGCCGACCACGCACACATTTCATAGGGTGTTTCTCCAAAAACTGCTGGCAGAACAGCACCTCATTGATGTGCCTGCCGTCGTACCACTCAGGCCACGTCTGCGGTGTCATATCCATCTTCGGTTTCCTCCTTATGAATTTTCTCTAAGCGCTGCCGCAGCCTGTCCAGCTTGCTGTCTGCCATCTGCTGCTGAATTACCTCGGTACGTTCGTGGGAATCGCCGGAAGTGAGAATCTCCAAGTAATACTCCGCCTCGTCCAGCTTGTGGCAGGCTTCTACAAATCGTTCATTCGGCGCTTCCGCCGAAGATTGCGGCGCACAGCTTACCTTCCAGTCCCGCAGCACACGGGCGTAATCGGACAAAACAGAAAAGCACAGCCGCTCGTTTTCTCTGAGCTGCTGTGCTTCTGTTTGGACACGCTTTGCGTGGAGCGCCGCTGCGCTGGGCGGCTTGTCCGGGGTGAGGTGAAAGTCCGCTGCCAGCTTCCGCGCTGCATCGTAGGGCGAAAGCTGAAATAGTCTGCCTACAAAGTCAATCACATCTCCGTGCTCCCTGCAGGCAAAGCAATAATAGTGGTCGTCCGCCACATACAGGCTGGGATGCCGGTCATTGTGGAACGGACAGAGCGCCATACTGTAGCGGTTGACCTCCACGCCGTACCGCTCCGCCGCCTCCCGGCAGCTTACGCCATATTTGACGTTCTGAAAACAATTCATGCGTTATCCTCCGTAAAATAGATGATTTCTGGCAGGATACCGTAACCTATGCGGGAAGCGTCATGCCGACCGGCACGATTGGCTGCGCGGTATTGAACATCCCAGGCGACACGATCACACGATTGGATGCGCCATGCACGACCTTGAATCAACTGCTGACCGGCATTGGCTTAAAGAACGTGGATATGCAGATTCTTCCGAAAGCGCAGGAGGCAGGACAGGCTGTCATTCACACGCTGCACGATGTCCCACCGTTCTCACGCTTGGACAGAAAGCAGTTTGAAGAGTTTCTCATGCAGGTGTTTTCTGAGGAAGCATTTACCGAGCTGAACGAGTATTTGCAGCTTTCAATGGAGCAGCAGGCGTTCAGCGGTGTCACAGGTGAGCATCACTTAGCGGCGTTGCTGGTTCGGGTCATTCCGGTGCTGGGGCATTTGAGCTATTCCCTGCGGCAGTACAAGAAAACTATGACGGCGTTTGCGGAATTTCTGCAAGAGAATGCCGAAATACGAACGCCTGCGGGATACGCCGCTGCATTCGGGCAGTTTTTCAGGGAGAATGCCACTTTGGAGGAAAGCGATCCTTCGTGGATGACACTGACCAATGCGACGGTGCAGTATGTCCCCGCGATCCGTCCCGGCAATGCGGAGGCGCAGCTTGTCAAGCGGATGCATTTTGTATCCTTCGTTGGGATGTTCCGCGCCGGTCTTTTTGAAGGTTTATGCGTCGGACACGCGCCGAGAAAATGTGCCGTCTGCGGAAAATGGTTTCTGACCACAGACGCACGGCACACAAAATATTGCAGCGGCTACGCGCCGAACGACAGGCGCGGGCGCACCTGCCGCCAAGTCGGGAATCTTCGTGGACGGGAGCAGCGAGAGCTTGCCGCCGACCATCCCATCAAGAAAATCTATACGAAGCGGTTCAACACGATCACGCAGTATCTTAGGCGCGGCACACTCGATGAGCAAACCG
>OGLX01001140.1_pt1 | contig 14255 bp, 10 predicted proteins | sample 1572821 | NCBI WGS metagenome assembly OGLX01 (sample SAMEA2581908, study PRJEB24529) | metagenome | biome: Human gut stool | place: China | collected 2011 | reverse complement strand
GTCGCGTCGAGATAACTTCACCATTTGAAGTAAAAATAAATGCCTGTAAGAAATCGCACGGGCCTTGCCCTAAGCAGAGTGAACCGGGCGGAAAGATTGTGCCCAAAGGCGACCGAACGAAAAAACGGCGGCAACCTCACGAGCGGCCGGATGCAAGGCCAGCGGGCCCCCGGTTCAATGAGGAGACGAACGGCCCGAACCCGATGATCCGAAAGCCCCCCGGCCGGAACGCTACCGGTCCGACAGCGGATGATGCAGATCGACGTTCCTGCCGAGGCTTTCGCCATCGAGGTGGGTGTAAATCTCGGTCGTGACGATCGACTCGTGCCCGAGCATCTGCTGTACCTGACGGATACTCGCGCCGCCCTCGAGCAGATGCGTGGCGAACGAATGGCGTAGCGTATGCGGGCTGATATGTTTCGTGATGCCGGCCGTGCGAGCCGCCTCGCGAATGATATGGTAAATCATCACACGGGTCAGTCCGCGTCCCTTGTTGTTCAGGAACAGCGTCTCGGCATGACGCGGATCGACGCGCATCGTTGGTCGCTGCTCCAAATAGAGCGTAACGAACCGGACTGCCTCGTCGCCGATCGGCACCAAGCGCTGCTTGTCGCCCTTGCCGACGACACGGACGTAACCCTCCTTGAAAAACAGGTCTCCGATGCGAAGCGTCACAAGCTCCGTGACACGCAGTCCGCAACCGTAGAGCATCTCCATGATCGCACGGTTGCGATGGCCGAACGGCAGGCTCAGATCGATCCCGTCGAGCATAGCGTCAACCTCGGCGACCGACAGCACATCGGGCAGCTTACGGCCGATTTTGGGCGTGTCGATGAACTCGGTCGGAAGGCTGTCGATCCGGTCGTTGATCAGCAGATAGGTGAAAAAGCTCTTGATTCCGCTCAGAACGCGCGCCTGCGTCGTCTTCTCGACCCCCTTGTCGTACAGATACGCCAGAAACGACTCGACATGCTGCTCGCGCACCTGCTCGGGATCGGAAATCGAAAACTCGCTCTCCATGTAGGCGGCCATCTGTCTCAGATCGCGGAGATAGGCCTCGACCGTATTGTCGGACAGTTTTTTCTCGAGCTTGATGTAATAGGTGTATCCCTCGATTTCGTTTTCCCAAGCAACCATGAAGCAAGCGGGTTTTGTTCTCAAAATTACTATTTTTGTTCCGCAATGCAAACCATTCGACAGCGATGAACCATATCGAAGTGACCGTAGAGTGCGCCGACGAGCGGCGACGTGAAATCCTGCTCGCCGAACTGGCGGACTTTCCGTTCGAATCCTTCTGCGAGGAAGCGGACTGCCTGAAAGCCTATATCCGCGAAGCGGACTATCGCCGAACAGTCGCCCGGATCGACGGATATCTGAAGAAAACGGGCTACCGTTACCGATCGGAAACGATCGAGGACCGGAACTGGAACGAGTTGTGGGAATCGAACTTCGAGCCGATCGACATCGAGGGCAAGTGCCGCATTCACGCGCCGTTCCATCCGAAAAACCCGGCTGCCGAATACGAGCTGGTCATCATGCCGAAAATGGCTTTCGGTACCGGTCACCATGCAACGACCTACCTGATGGGGGCCGAAATCATCGACTGCCGGTTCGACGGACAGCGGGGTCTGGACATGGGAAGCGGAACCGGCGTGCTGGCCATGCTGGCCGTACTTCGCGGCGCAGAGCGGATGGATGCGGTCGACATAGACGACTGGGCCTACCGCAATGCGAGCGAAAACATAGCCGACAACGGCATGGCCAACCGTATCCGGCCGCTGCTCGGAGACCGGAGGGCGATCGAAGGCAAGCGCTACGACTTCATACTGGCCAACATCAACCGGAACGTCCTGCTCGCCGACATGGATGCCTATGCGGCTGCGCTGCACTCAGGCGGTATGCTGTTCTTGAGCGGTATCCTCGAGACGGACGTCGACGCCGTGACCGACCGGGCGCAGCAGTTCGGCTTCGAGCGATTGCGGACCCGGACGCGCTCGGGTTGGGCCGTCGTCCGCTTCAAGAAGAAGTAATGTGCGCGGTCGGAAACGGCCCGAGACCGGATCGCCCCGCAAGAGAAACGAATGCGTGAACGGCTGTCTTTCCGCAATCCCCAAGGCCGCCGTCGAAATACCTCGGCAGAGAGCGATCGGCAGTCGGCGTATCTGATCAGCGGATCAGGTTGCCGTACCCGTCCGGCAAAGCTTCGGAAGCGCTGTATCGCAAGCATTCCGAACGATGCCACATCGATAACGGAAACCGGAAGCCTATCGGTAAGCCGCTCTGCCCTCGCTCTTCCGAACCGGATATCGACGACAGGCTGCCGCCGGCAGATAGCGGCGTCCCCCGACAGAACGTCCGCCGCCTCGAAAGGATAGAAAACCCGAAGCCGCGTCCCGGCTCACCGGAACCGGTATTCCGGGGCGGAGTACGCCTGCGGACTCGTCTCGGGCGCGATCACGGCGACAGATTCGCCCGAATCCTGCCCGAAACTCCGATGTCGGAAAAAGCTGTGTCTCAATTTTCCGAAAAGATCGGCAAGTAAAAAATTCGACATCGTGGCCTACACCCGGGCAATATTGCATCATATTTGCTTCCGGTCAGATCAACAAAACAAAAATTTATCTGACTATGAAGAAAATTGCCTTTACCGTTATCGCCCTGCTCGGATTGGGCACGGCATCGTTTGCTCAGAATTCGTATGACGGCGTTCGTCCCACGACGAACCGGAGTCAGGACCTTCCCCGAAACAGAGTGCTCGCCGACAACGGCGTAGACTCTCCTTTCCTGCGCCGCTTCGGCTTCGGCGTCAAAGTCGGCCTGAACGTGTCGAGCATGAGCGATCTGGACGATTCGAACTCGAAACCGGGATTCACGGCCGGCGTATTCGCGGATTATCGGTTCAACGACTGGTTCGCCCTGTCGGCCGACCTGCTCTACTCGCGCGAGGGAACGACAATCAAGAGCGACGGCTACAAACAGACGATGAAGTCGAATTATCTGAATATCCCTATTTTGGCCAACTTCTACGTGCTGGACAAGCTGGCGTTCAAAGTCGGGGTGCAGCCCGGCATTTTCCTGTCGGCCAAAATCAAGGACAACTCGAGCGGTAACGACGAAACCGTGTCCGTCAGCGACCTGTACAAAGGGATGGACTTCTCGTTCCCGATCGGCGTAAGCTACGAATTTTTCAACCGGCTGATCGTCGAAGCGCGCTACACGATCGGCGCGGCCAAAGTGCTCGACTCGGGAAAATTCAACGAAGCATACGATATCGCCCCCAAGTCGCGGAACAACTATTTCACGATTTCGGCCGGCTACCGTTTCTAAACGAATCGGCATAAAAGGCCGGAGCTCCTCATCTGCCGGAGCTCCGGTTTTTTGTACCCGATACGCGCAGAGAAACGCTCTTGAAAACGGCAGTACCCTTCCGGAACATTTCCGGATCGAGCCGGAATGCCGTCCGGCCGTCTGCAAAACAGAGGAGGCGGCTACACGCACTTCCTGTTTTGCTCGCGGATCAGCCACCGCAAATCGTCGACGGTAAATCCGTCGAGCGAACCCGTGACGACCGTCGCCTCGCGTAACGGGCAGGGATCGCCTACGCCTACGCTTCGCATTCCGGCCTTCAGCGCCGCCTCGATACCGGCCGCTTCGCAGTCGAAAACGACGCACTCCGAAGGATCGGCCCCGAGCAGCGCCGCTTGTTGCAAAAGCGGTTCCGGATCGGACTTGACATACGAGACGAGGCTTCCGTCGAATACGCAGTCGAACAGGGAACGGATACCCGTTCGTTCGAGAATCGCCGGCGCATCGCGACCGGCCGAGCCGAGTCCGACGGAAATTCCCTCGCGCCGGAGCCCTTCGAGCAGGGAAACCGCACCGGGCAGCACATCGGCCTCAGTCATCCGCTCGACGTATTCCCTGTACCAAGCAGCTTGGCAAGAGGCCATTCTTACCTTCTGTCCGGCATCGAAGCGACCGGTCAGACCGCCCACCCGCAGCAGGATTCCGAGCGCCTCGAAACGGCTGACGCCGCGAAGCGACTCGTTCTGCAACTCCGTAAACTCGAATCCGAGTTCGGCGGCCAGCCTTTTCCATGCGAGGAAACGACAGCGGGCCGTATCGACGATCACGCCGTCCAGACTGAACAAACAGGCTTTTATCATAACTTTACGAAATCAATCGGTTATTCGATTCAAAGCAAGACGGCTTATCGGCGCGAGCGGAGCGACAAGGTCCGCGACCGATCGATACCTTTTTCAAAGCATCGGCCGAAAGAGGGAAAAATCTACGAGGCAAGCGCAGCCCGATTCGTCCGGCCTACCGAACGGACCTTACCGGGAAACCCGATACCGTCCGGGGCGGACTCTCCGAAAACAGGCCCTTCCGCCTCAAGATCAGGGAAGGTAAGCTATCAGGGCCGAAGAAGCCGGCACAGGGACGCTGTCCCCCGAAAAAACAGCCAGCGCCTCGGAGGCGATCCGGCCGTCCAGACATACCGCATGCCAGTCGCCCGGCGGAATCCGCACTCGTTTCTCGGCCCGCGCACCGTTGTACACGACCAGAATCTCCCGCCACGGATCGTCCCCCGCATGATCGACGAGCATGTAAGCCACCACGTGCGTATCGCCCGTGTCGAGAAACCTCAGATGACGCTCGATCTCCGCCGCGGTAGCCAACCGGAAAGCAGGATGAGTCCTGCGCAGGGCGATCAGACCCCGGTAATAATCGAACACATCCTTATGGTCCGCCTTGAAGGACCAGTCGATCCGGTTAACCCGGTCGGGAGAGTCGTGGCTGTTGGACACGCCACCCTTGGTCCGCAACATTTCCTCGCCCGCAAAAAGCGAGGGGATGCCCTGTGCGGTCAGAACGACGGTCTGAGCCAGCTTGTCGAAGCGGACGAGCTCCTCCTCGGTCATGCCTTCGGGTGCCGACGCACGGAGCTTGTCGACGAGCGAGAGGTCGTCGTGACACGAAACGTAGTTGATCGTTTCCGCCGAATGCCCTCCATAGGCGACGGGCGAATCGCCCGAGGAATCGAAACCGACCTGAAAATGGGCCGTGGCTCCGACGACTCCGAAGCGGACATTCCGGTCCAGACCGGATTTCCCCGACACGAAGCCCGGCTCCGTCGAATCCCCCCACCCTCCTCTGAGCGCATCGCGCAGATCGTCGCCGAACACGGCGATCCGGGGCAGCCGCGGCCCGGCGCGCTTGACAGCCCTCAACGACTCGTCCAAAGGCGAGCGGGCCGCCGTCCACCCCTCCCCGTAGAGCAGAATCGACGGATCGATCCGGTCGAGCGCGCGCCTCACCTCGTTCATCGTCCCGATGTCGTGCACACCCATCAGATCGAAGCGGAACCCGTCGACATGATACTCCTCGGCCCAATAGCACACGGCATCGACGATCAGCCGGCGCATCATAGCCCGTTCGGAAGCCGTCTCGTTCCCGCAGCCCGTCGCGTCGGAAAAAGACCCGTCGGCCTCGTGCCGATAGTAGTATCCCGGTACGGTCAGCGAGAAATTCGATTCCTCGGTCCGGTGAGTGTGGTTGTAGACCGCGTCCATCACCACGCGAATCCCGTTGCGGTGCAGACTCCGGACCATTTGCTTGAACTCGCGGATCCGCACGGCGGGGTCGTACGGGTCGGTCGCGTAGGAACCCTCCGGGACGAAATAGTTTTTCGGGTCGTAGCCCCAGTCGTATACGCCGTCCTGCAACCGGCTCTCGTCGATCGACCCGAAGTCGAAAGAGGGCAACAGATGGACATGCGTGACGCCCAGCTCCTTCAAATGGTCCAGCCCCGTAGCGAGGCCTTCGGACGAGCGCGGGCCTTCCTCGGTCAGCGCCAGATACTTTCCCTTGTGTTTCACGCCCGAATCGGGAGCGATCGACAGGTCGCGGTGGTGCATCTCGTAAATCACGATATCGGTCGGAGAGCTCATCGGCGGACGCAAGTCTTTCTCCCACCCTTCGGGATCGGTCTCGCGCAAATCGACGATCGCGGCACGGTCGCCGTTCACTCCGACGGCCTTTGCCCGGACGCCCGGCGTCTCGGACAGCCACCGCCCGTCATAAAATATACCGAACGTATAGAACAGCCCCTTGCGGTCTCCCGGCAGTTCGGCCGTCCACGTGCCGTCGGACGAAGCATCCATCGATTGAGTCAGCAACGGACCGCCGCCCTCGCCCGCGCCGTACAGCCTCAGGCGAACCCGCTCGGCCGAAGGCGCCCACAGCCGGAACGAGGAACCCTCGGGCGAATAGGTCAGCTCGAGGTCGTCGCCCCGGTAGACGGGATAGCGGTCGTATGTCGTTTCGTCTTTCATCGAAAGAGCGTTTTTCATATTATCATGCGGAAAGAGCGGATGTCTTGTCCGGCAGCCGTTCGAGCCGAAAGCGCCGGGAATCTCCGCCAGCCGCGATGCCGTGATCCGGACCGTACCCGGTATCGCGGCGGGTCCTTCGGGAGGATAACGAATCAAATACCGGGCAAAGTATCCGCTTCCTGCCCCTCTCGCAGGTCCGGCCGATACGCCGCCGGAGGTTGTCGTTCAGGCCGAGCGTTTTAAACCGACCGGTATTTTTCTTAATTTTGCCGAAGCGGCTTCAAGCTATTGGGGCGGGACGGAAACGTCTTCGACCCTGTTTGCGCCGCCGAACGTATCCAAACCGATCATGCCATGAAAGAGTCCGTAAAAAAGATCGTAGTCTTCACCGGCGCCGGCGTGAGCGCCGACAGCGGCCTGTCCACCTTCCGCGACGCGGACGGTCTGTGGGACAAATACCGCATCGAGGACGTCTGCACGCCCGAGGCACTGGCCCGCAACCGAGAAAAGGTCGTCGAGTTCTATAACATCCGGCGGCGCGAGCTGCTCGGATGCAGTCCGAACACAGGTCACGAGGCCATTCGCCGACTGGAAGATCATTTCGACGTGGACGTGATCACGCAGAACATCGACGACTTGCACGAGCGGGCCGGCAGCTCGCGCGTGCTGCATCTGCACGGCGAACTGCGCAAGCTGCGCAGCAGCATCGACGAATCGCTCATCGTACCGATCGACGGCTGGGAGCAGAAACCCGACCAAAGGGCGCCCGACGGATCGCTGCTGCGGCCGTTCGTCGTATTTTTCGGCGAAGGAGTTCCGATGTTCGACCGGGCGGCACGCATCGCCGCGACGGCCGACCTGATGATCGTCGTAGGCACTTCGCTGGCCGTTTATCCGGCCGCATCTCTGGTCCGGTACATCCGGCCGGAAGTGCCCGTATTTCTGGTCGATCCGGGCCTGCCCGACACATCGGGCATCCGCAACCCCGTCGAGCATATCCGGGCCGGAGCCGCGCAGGGCATGCCGCTGCTGGCCGACCGGCTGATCGAAGAGTACGGCGGCCGGACATCGGTCTGACAATCAGCTTGTCACCGGCTCCGGCATACCGCGTACAGAATACAGGGGACGGTCGTGCCGCGTTTTTTCCCAGCCATGATATCCGAGGCTCCGAAGCCGGCGAACAGGACAGGACGCCGGCCGGAACGGCGGACTCTCCGCAACCATTACGCATCGGACCGAAATCCGATGCGGAGCGACGCCGGCAACCGAAAAAAAAATCCGTGCGGTAAACAGCTCACGGCAAAACCCATAGCCGCCCATCCGGTCCGAATTTCGCGGCGAGCTCTCCGATTCAGCCCTCGATCGAGTATCTTTGCAGAAAACCCTATTCCACGAAGCATGAGTTTCGGTCACGAAATCAAAAGCCTTCTTTCCGGCTGGAAAGCGACAGCCGTCCTGCTGACGCTGACAGCGGCCGCCATGGCGGCCGCCACGCTGATCGAGGCCCGGATCAATCCGACGGCGGCACGGGCTGTCGTTTACCATTCGTGGTGGTTCGGCCTGCTGTTGTTGCTGCTCGCGGTCAATTTCATGCTGACGGCCCGCAGAATGCGACTGGCACGCCGCCGCCAATGGGGCGTCCTGCTACTGCACTACGGACTCGCCGTGACGCTGGCGGGAGCATTCGTCACGCATGCGTGGGGATACGAAGGCTACATGCACATCCGCGAGGGCGAGACCTCGAACCGGATGATGACAACCGACCGCAGCGTGCGCGAAGTACCTTTCGAAATCACGCTGAACCGATTCACGTTGAGCCGCTACCAAGGATCGCAGAGTCCCTCGTCGTACGAAAGCGATGTCACCATTCGCTACAAGGGAAAGGAGCGCAACCGGAAAATCTACATGAACAACATCGCCCGCGTCGGCGGATTCCGCATCTACCAGTCGTCTTACGACCGCGACGAGCGGGGCACGATCCTGTCTGTCAACCACGACCCGGCCGGTACGGCCCTGACCTACGCGGGCTACGCGCTGTTGTTCGCAGGGCTGGTCGCCTCGCTGGCAAGCCGGAAGTCCCGGCTACGGACCTTGTACCGGTCGCTCGGAACGACGGTCCGCCTGCTGGCTGTCGCCGGACTGCTGCTCTCGGCCGGCTGTTCGGCGGATGCCGGGAGCAGAACTTCGGACGACGTTCCCGACCGGGCGATCGCCGCGCGTTTCGGCGCATTGCCCGTACAATCCCTCGACGGACGGATCGAACCGCTCGGCAGCTATGCCTCGGAAATATTGCGCAAACTCTATCACGGAGAACGCTATCGCGGAATGAACGCCGACCAGGTGCTGCTCGGCATCGTGACCGACTCGGCGCGCTGGATCCGCGAGCCGCTGATCCGCCTCGACTCGAAACCGCTGCGCGAAGCGCTGGGCACGAACCGGACGCACGTCTCGTTCGCCGAGTTGTTCGACGGCGTTCCGCCCGACGGTTACCGGATCGGTAAGCAGGCGGAAGCGGTCTATGCGAAAGCGCCGGCCGAGCGGACGAAACTGGACAAGGAGTACCTGAAATTGGACGAAAAGGCGAACATCCTATACGGATTGCTCGGCGGACGAACGTTGCGGATTTTTCCTGTCCCGGACAGCGACCGATGGCTGGCGCCGGGCGAGCGATCGCAAAATATGACGGCGACCGACTCGGCACGGACCGTCGAGTTGTTCGGCAGACTTGTCCGGGCCTCGGTCTCCCGCGACACGACCGAAATCGGCCGCGCGCTCGACGCCGTCCGCCGCTACCAGACGGAATTTCGACCCGGGCTGCACTCCCGCCGAATCACGGCCGAACTGCTTTACAACCGCCTCTCCCCGTTCCGTTGGGCCATGCGGGGTTACCTGATTCTCGGGGCCGCGCTGCTGGGAGCCACCCTGTGGGAAATATTCGGCAAAAACCGGCACCGCGCGACCCGGATCGCCAGTATCGCGGCGGCAGCCGTCGCAGCCGTATTCGCATGGCAGACGTTCGGCCTCGGGCTCCGTTGGTACGTCAGCGGCCATGCGCCATGGTCGAACGCTTACGAAACGATGGTCTATGTCGGCTGGGCGACCGTACTCTCGGGTTTGGTCTTCGCCCGCCGTTCGCGTCTCGCACCGGCCTTGGCCGCGCTGATGGGAGGCGTCGTGCTGTTCGTGTCGAACCTGAACTGGCTCGACCCGCAGATCACACCGCTGGTCCCGGTGCTCAAATCCTACTGGCTGATGATCCACGTGTCGGTCGTCACGGCCAGCTACGGCTTTTTCGGTATCTGCGCGGCCTGCGGCATCGCCTCGCTCGCGGCAACCGCCTTCGGCCGAAATCTCAGGGAGTTGCGCGCGATCAACGAAATGGCGATGATCGTCGGGCTGGCGTTGCTGACCGCGGGCATTTTCTTCGGCGCCGTCTGGGCCAACGAGTCGTGGGGCCGCTACTGGGGCTGGGACCCGAAAGAGACATGGGCGCTGATCACGATGTTCGCCTACGCGCTGGCGACCCATTCCCGGCATATTCCCCGGCTCGACGGTCCGTTCGCGTTCGACGTGCTGTCGGTCGTTTGTTTCTCGACCGTGCTGATGACCTTTTTCGGCGTAAACTACTACTTGTCCGGACTGCACTCTTACGGACACAGCGGAGGCGTTTCGCTGACCGTTCCGCTGATCGGGGCCTCCGTCGTCATAGCGCTGATCGGGGCGGCGGCCGGACGATATTTCAAAACCTCGAAAAAAAGATGATTCCGGCATGAAAAAGCTGTTCGCGCTGCTGACCCTAATTCTGACCGCCGCGACGCTCGCCCGCAGCGGGCGCGACGGAGAACGGGCCTATCTATACGATCCGCTGCCGGTCATCCTGCCCGAAGGGATCAACCATCTGCTCGATAACTCGCAGTCCGAACTGGAAGAGATGAAAGGATTCGATCGGGTCGTCGAACGGTTCATGCAACGATGGGAGATCACCGGCGCGTCGATCGCCGTGATGAAAAACGGACGACTGTTGTACAGTAAGGGCTACGGCTGGGCCGACAAGGAACGGAACGTGCGCACCGACGTCAAGCACATTTTCCGCATCGCCTCGCTGTCGAAGCTGATCACGGCGACGGGCATCATGAAACTGCAGGAAGACGGCCTGCTATCGCTCGAAGACCGGGTGTTCGGCGAACAGGGCATTCTCTGCGACTCGGCTTTCCGAGAAATCCGCGACCGCCGGATCGAAAAGATCACCGTCGAGCACCTGCTCCGGCATCAGGGCGGCTACTCGATCCGTGCCGGCGATCCGCTGTTCTGCTCGGTGAGCGTCGCCCGACAACTGGGCATCCGTCCTCCGGTCAGCTTCGACGACATGGTGCGCTACGCCGCCCGGACCCGACTGCGCTACGAGCCGGGCAGCAGCAACGTCTACTCGAACCTGGGCTACGTCGTGCTGACCAAGGTGATCGAGAAAGTAAGCGGCATGCCTTATGAAAAGTTCATACAGGACAGCATCCTCTCCCCGATCGGATGCCACGACATGCATGTAGGCCACTCGTTCTACGAAATGAGATTCCCCAACGAGGTACGCTACTACGAGCCGGCGGACACGGAGCCGGTCGAGCTCTTCGACGGCAGCGGCCAACTCGTACCCCGGTGCTACGGAGGATGCGACCTGCAGGTACTGAGCGGAGCCGGCGGCTGGGTCGCCTCGCCTACGGAACTGATGAAGTTCATTACGGCCATCGATCCAGGCGACTCGAAGCCCGACATTCTGAAGCCCCGGACCATCGCCTACATGACCGAGAAGGACAAAAGAAAGTTCCCGATCGGCTGGATGAAAACCACCGAAAGCGACGACTGGTCGCGCACCGGCTCGCTCTCGGGATCGAGCGCGCTGCTCAAACGGCAGCACGACGGATACAGTTGGGTGTTCATCACGAACACGAGTTCGTGGTCGGGCTCGCGATTCACGCGCAAGATTTCGGCGATGATGAAGCAGGCCATGAGCAAGGTCAGACAATGGCCCGACCGGGACCTGTTCTCCGTCGAACGGCAGCAGCCTTCCGGACCGCAGCCCGACACGGTGCGGCTGACGCATACCGCCCGGACGAAAATCGCGTCTCCGCATCCCCGCTCAGGCAGCCGACCGCCCATATAGCGGTTCGCCCGAGACAAGACTAACCGGAACGGCCGACACGTATTCCGCCGATTGCACGACGGCGCGTAATTTCGAGCAAGCGATCCCCCGACAATCCGTCCGACGATCCGCCCTCATTCTCAGGCGCAGCCGGAAAAAGAGCCGCCGGACGTCCCGCGAAAATCAATACTGCTCCTGTTCGCTCGGGAAATCGCCGCTCTTGACATCCTCGACATAACGACTGACGCCCGTCATCATCTGCGTATAAAGATCGGCGTAGCGACGCAGGAAACGGGGGGAGAATTCGTTGTTGATTCCCAGCATATCGTGAATGACGAGCACTTGTCCGTCGGTACCTCCTCCGGCTCCGATGCCGATCGTAGGAATCTCCAGTTCCTGCGAAACACGCGTTCCGAGCACGGCCGGAATCTTCTCGAGCACCAGACCGAAACAGCCGGCTTCCTCGAGCAGATGAGCGTCGCGGACGAGCTTGTCGGCCTCGGCCTGTTCCTTGGCCCGAACGGCATAGGTTCCGTATTTGTGAATGGATTGAGGAGTCAGGCCCAAATGCCCCATGACCGGAATGCCGGCGCAGAGAATGCGCTGTACCGACTCGAGGATCTCCTCGCCTCCTTCGAGCTTGACGGCATCGGCCTCGGCCTCCTTCATGATACGGACGGCCGACGCGAGCGCTTCGCGCGAGTTGCCCTGATAGGTGCCGAACGGCATATCGACGACCACCAAAGCCCGCTTGACGGCCCTCGTCACGCTGCGCGCATGATAGATCATATGGTCGAGCGTCATCGGAACGGTCGTCTCGAAACCGGCCATCACGTTGGCGGCCGAATCCCCGACCAGCACGACGTCCACCCCGGCGGCATCGACGATACGGGCCATCGAGTAGTCGTAGGCCGTCAGCATCGAAATCTTTTCCCCGCGACTTTTCATCTCCCGCAGGCGATAGGTCGTCACCACCCTCGTTTTGCTGTCTGTCGACATGGCTTCTTCGTTTTTATTCCGGACAAATTTAGAATTATAATCGGCAACGAGCAATCTTTCGCCGATTTATTCGCCCGACGCCAGCCACCGGCGGTAGGCCTCCCACAGCACGATGCCGGCCGCCACGGAAACGTTGAGCGAGTGCTTGGTTCCGCCCTGAGGTATCTCGACGGCCCCGTCGCACAGATCGGCCACGCGCTGCTGCACTCCGTCGACCTCGTTGCCGAATACCAGCGCGTACCGGATTCCGGATTCCGGAGCCCATCGCTCGAGCGAAACCGAGCCCTCGGCCTGCTCGACGCACAGTATGCGATACCCGTCGGCCCTCAGTGCGGCGACGGCATCGGCCGTATCGGCGAAATACGTCCACGGCACGGTCAGTTCGGCCCCCAGCGCCGTCTTGTGAATATCGCGCGACGGAGGCGTGGCCGTAATACCGCACAGGCAGAGCCGCCCGACGGCAAACGCGTCGCACGTACGAAAAAACGATCCGACGTTATTCATGCTGCGCACGTTGTCGAGCACGACCGCAACCGGACATTTCGGCGCGGCGGCATATTCTTCGGCGGAAAGCCGCCCCAATTCGTCGTTGGTCGTTTTTCTCATATTCGAGCGTTTTTCACCCGCAAATATAGCTTGTATTAAATAAAATAATTTATTAATTTTGGGTGTTTTCGTTTTTTTGCCAAAAGCGAAAGCCGGTCCGACAGCGACGACGCCATGCGCCGGACCGGCCGCGATCTATCGAACCCGAACTCTAGACAACCTAAAACTACCGTCCTATGAACAACACCCCTCTTATCTTCTGGATCGTTCCGCTGGCCTCCCTCGTGGCTCTCGGATTCGCATGGTATTTCTTTCGCGCGATGATGCGCTGCAGCGAGGGAACGGACCGCATGAAAGAGATCGCGGCCCACGTCCGTCAAGGCGCGATGGCCTACTTGCGACAACAATACAAAGTCGTAACGGTCGTCTTTCTGATTTTGGCGCTGTTCTTCGCCTTCCTCGCCTACGGACTGGGCGTGCAGAACCCCTGGGTTCCGTTCGCCTTCCTCACGGGCGGCCTTTTCTCCGGCTTGGCCGGTTATATCGGCATGCGGACCGCGACCTACGCCTCGGCCCGCACGGCGCATGCCGCGAGCCAGTCGCTGAATCAAGGGCTCAGAGTAGCTTTCCGCAGCGGCGCGGTGATGGGTCTGGTCGTCGTCGGCCTCGGTCTGCTCGACATCTCGGCCTGGTACCTGGTTCTGAATCACTTCATCGACGCGACGGGTTCCCAAAAACTGATGATCATTACCACGACGATGCTGACTTTCGGCATGGGAGCCTCGACGCAGGCGCTCTTCGCGCGGGTCGGCGGAGGTATCTATACGAAAGCGGCCGACGTCGGAGCCGATCTGGTCGGCAAGGTCGAGGCCGGCATTCCCGAGGACGATCCGCGCAACCCGGCGACGATAGCCGATAACGTGGGCGACAACGTAGGCGACGTAGCCGGTATGGGAGCCGACCTGTACGAGTCTTATTGCGGTTCCATCCTGGCCACCTCTGCATTGGGTGCCGCGGCATTCATGGCCGGAGGCGATGTGGACATGCAGTTCAAAGCCGTCATCGCCCCGATGCTGATAGCCGCAGTGGGCATCCTGCTCTCCATTTTGGGTATCTTCTCCGTACGCACCAAGGAAGATGCCAGTATGAAAGACCTGCTCAACTCCCTGTCCGTAGGCACGAACCTGAGTTCCGCACTGATTGTCGTGGCGACTTTCCTTATCCTTTGGGCGTTCCAGATA
>OGLX01001137.1_pt1 | contig 14269 bp, 4 predicted proteins | sample 1572821 | NCBI WGS metagenome assembly OGLX01 (sample SAMEA2581908, study PRJEB24529) | metagenome | biome: Human gut stool | place: China | collected 2011 | reverse complement strand
TGCGCTTGCAGTTCTACAATCCTTGGGGCGGTGGTGACGCGGGATGGCCGATCGACATCACGAAGGTGAAGTTGAAAAAGAACCAGACGCTGAAGATACAGTACAAAGTGCTGAGTGGAATCACTTGGAACGAGGGCGCGACTCCTAAGACCGTGATTATGGACAATAACATCGGAAATGCTTGGGAAGATGACTGCTACAACCTGGCTCATGCCGTGGCCTTTGATACTGCCGAAGGAGCTGTACAGACTGTGTCCGTGACCAATACCACCGGTGCCACTGTGACTTACGAAGGAAGCAGTTGTATCTGTATCGGTATCCAGAATAAGGGACTTGCTACTGTGGCTGCCACCGAAGACGGACAGCCGGATGTGAAGGTTGAGATAATTTCGATGACCATTGAATAACCACTTAAATGAATTTAGTATATATGAAGACAAAGATATATTTAGGAATACTTTCACTTGTACTGGGTCTTTCGCTGGCTTCGTGCAGTGAAGATGACGACTATACTATCCACACCACCCCGATTCTGAACGAATCGTCGGTGGTGACGGGGTCGTCCGATGTGACCGCCACTACCGCTACACTCCATGCCACGCTCTCCGGGTTGGATGGCATGGATGCCGGAAGCTATAAGACCGGCTTCTTCTATGGGTTTGCGCAAGACAACCTGCCCGAGGACGTGCAGGCTGCTTATGACGGCAGCGCCTTCAGTGCTCAGTTGAACGGGTTGAACAATAACTCTACGCTCTATTATCAGGCTTATGTATGCTTGCAGGGTAAGGTGTATTACAAAGGTGAGGTGAAAAGCTTGCTCACCACCGATGCCAAGGTGGCTACTGCCGATGCCGCATCTGTCGACTTCGCCTCGGCTGTATTGGGTGGGACATTGACCGATGCTACGGCCGATGCTACTTGTGGTGTTGTTATCTCTACTTCATCCGATGTAGAAGCGGTTCGTGCAGGCCTTATAGTGAAGAGTGAGGAACTTAAGGACAGCTATTCATTCGTCCATGAAGGGTTGGTGCCCGAAACGCAATACTATTATGCGGCTTACCTCAATCTGGGTAGCGGCATTGTGTATGGTGAGGTGAAGAGCTTCACTACTCCTGCCTATGACTTCGATCTCGACAATGACCTTGTCGACCTGGGACTCTCCGTGAAGTGGGCTCGCTTCAATGTGGGTGCCAAGAGCGAGACTGGACTGGGTGGCCTTTTCGGATTCGGTGACCTGACCGGATGCAACAATAGCATCGACCCTGCCGACTATGCTTCGGCCGATACTTATAAAACGGCTTCCGACTTGGCTTTCCGTGCATTTCAAGGGCGTGCCACACTGCCTACTGCCGATGATTTCGAGGAACTCTTCACGTTGTGCCAGAAAGAGTGGACTGAGCAGAATGGAGTGACAGGTTTCAAGTTCACCGGTCCTAATGGTAATTCCATCTTCCTGCCTGCAGCCGGTACGCGTGTGGCAAACGATGTGACAGCGCTGGGTACTGAAGGATATTACCTCACCGGTACTGTCAACTCTTCCAATACAGAATTTGCGGTAGGTTACCAGTTTGCAGCTTCTGTCAATCACCGTATCACTGCCGCAGTTTATCAAGGTATGGCTGTACGCGCTGTTTCCACAGCCAAGAACGTACCGTTCAACAAGGCTCTGCTCTATCAGAAGTGGTATCTTGACAATGGCCAGGACGGTAAGCAGCACGTGTTTGAAGGACCTTTCACGCAGTGGGGTGTTACGGACAACTGGAGCACAGTTTCCAACGGACAACCCAACATTGAACAGCAGATTCATTGGGAGATGGGTACAGATAATGGCTGGATAGGTTATACCTACGGAAAGGACTACGGCTATATGGAACTCAAGGAAGACGGTACGGTGAACATTCATCGCATTGCCGAAGACGGCACCGTGACCGATGAAACCGGTAAGTTTACGATTGACGAGGCGAATAAAGTGATTGACATCGACATAGATGTGCTTTGTGCCAATACTTGGATTGGCACGAAGAGTGGTAAGCTGAACATTCTGTCGTTGACTGCCGACGGCTTGCAGATTGCCCTGCCCGATGGCGACTATGGCTATTCGTTGAACTATTACAGCCAGGCCAAGGCCGATGCCGATGCGCAGGTTCCTGTATTGCTCAATATCGCCGATTCATCATGGGCAGGAAGTTGCGATGCACTGCTTGTAGCCATTTCACCCGAAGACTTGGCTGGACAGCACACGTTTGTTTTCGAGGGAACTTGTACCGATGCTATGGTGTTTACGCTTGACTTTGCCGGTATGGCGAAGCGCTATCCCAATTCGTTTGTACGCATTGACGACATCAAGCTGGACGGTACTTCCATCCGGTTTGATGCCAACCGCTTCTATTATGGCGACATTGAAGGAAACGGCAAGTACCGTGTTCAGTTGTTCAATGCTTATGGGGCGGGTTCTGTAGGCAATGCTGTTCCTCTCAGTCCGTTCAGCAATGTAGAAAATCAAGGTACCGAGCCTGCCATCCATTTCAAGGAGAAGCTTGAGATTGTCTGCACCGTCATTACCGACGGTACCGGTGCAGGTATTTATACGCCCAATCTGGTTACTGTCAATCCGGATTGGGGAAGTGCATGGGGATATAACGCAGGAGCTACGTTCGAGGTGAAATACGAGAACTTCCAGTACAGCCTTGTGGCTTCTCAGTTCGACATTAAGTACGAATCTGCCGACTATGCGGCAGGTTCCATCATGACCTTCGTTGAAGTGGCTGACATTTACAAGTATTTCCCCGGTTTACATGCCACACTTGACAACCTCTATCTGGATGGCAAGGAAGTGACATTTGATGCATCCAAAGTGCTCGATGCCAATGAATCCCCGAAGTATCGTCTGGAACTTTGGAATTGCTATGGGGCAACAAAGGATAAAGGGTGCGCTTTCGGTACTCCTGATGGTGATGTTATCAAGGAACTTGGTTTCAGCAGTTCTATGGAAGTGAAGTTCACGTTCCACACTCTTTTCTCTGTTCCTGAATGGTAAGAGGGATAGACGGAAATATACTGGTTAGATAGGAAATCCGGGATGCAGGCCATCCCGGATTTTTTGTTTTGCCCTCACCGGTGTGCATCGTTCTGATATAGATTGAAGAACCATAGAGAGAATAAAATAAAGGAGGTGGTCCGTAAGGCGGCGCTTTGATAGCTCTTTGCCTTGTACTTTGTCCGGACGGGATGGGTACTTATTGCGATAAACATAGTGATTTTATGGTATCTCCACTAAAGTGGTCCGCCTTGTTCATAGTAGTGAACAAATCAGCCCACTTAGGTGAACAAACTTGTTCACCTAAGTGGGCCGTTCATGAATCTTTGTACTGAACCGGACAGACAAAAGGGCGGAAGCGGAGAAAAGCAGGGGCTTTCTCTAAGATTGGCTGCTATTTTCCTTCGTAATCAAAGTATTCAAAGTCTGCATATGCTTTTGAGGTTTGAGAACCGGAGACGGCATACAATCCCAGCATGATTCCCGTAAAGCCACCGGCAGTTTCTGTACTGATATAGCGCGTATTCATTCGGCCCAGTTCTTTGAAGTCCTTTCCGTTTGTGGCATACTCGAACGAATAGATTTCGTTGCTGCCTTTTACACGGAGTTGTACTTTCCCCTGGGGCAGAATAACTTCCTTTTCCGTATGGGTCAATTCATTCAAATGGTAGCGCAATACTACAGCTTGTTTCCCGTCTGCCAATTGCTTGACTAATAAATCGTAATGGGACGATTCGAACATGTAGACCGTCAGGCCGGCTTCGTCGCCACTGGCGGCTTTTTTCAGTTGCATGGAAGTGGTGGCTGTGAAGTCGATATGTTCTTGCCGGCGGCCGGCAAAAGTAGGACTGCCTTTCCCGTTGTTCAGGTTTACGGGGGTTGCTTTCAGACGGAGGTTACCGGAAGCAAAAGTATAGTTTTCCGGATGATAGTTTCTGATATGAACCCATTCGGGACCTAATTTGCCGTTTTTGAAATCGGTGCGTGCAGGCTTGGGGGCAAGAGGATATTGCGGTAGGGTTGGCACATCCATTTGCAGGGCTATTGTACCATCTCCGTTTACTACCGGCCAGGCATTCTTGTCCCAGCGCACGGGAGCAAGGTACGTTTCGCGTCCCAGCAGGTGATGGTTGCCGCTTTGCGGACGGAAAGCGAGACACACCATCCACCACGAACCGTCAGGGGCTTGTATCAGGTCGGCATGGCCGGTTCCTTGTATCGGGCTGTTCTGTGCATTCTTGTTGATGTGGGTCAGGATGGGATTGGCGGGGTTCTCTTCGTACGGGCCGTCTATATCGCGGCTACGGGCTATTGTCACTTTGTGCCCGTATTCCGTGCCGCCTTCGGAAATCAGCAGGTAATACCAGCCGTCTTTCTTGTAAATGTGCGGCCCTTCAGGGTGCCGTCCGCCCGTACCGTTCCAGATGCGTTTGGACTCGTTGAGTTGTTCGCCGGTTTTGGGGTTGATTTCGCACAGATAGATACCTACGCCCGGATTGCTGACGAGGTAACACTTGCCGTCTTCAAAATAGAGGGACGGGTCTATACCGCCTTGCTTGAGCCATACGGGTTCCGACCATTCGCCACGCGGGTCGGTAGTGTGTACAAGGAAGTTGCCTTTGTCGGACACGTTGGTGGTAATCATGTAGAATGTACCGTCGTTGTAGCGGATGGTGGGTGCATAGATTCCTCCCCATGGGCCGGCGTCGTGAAGCGGCAGTTGTGAGGGGCGCGTCAGGCAGTGTCCGATTTGTTCCCAGTTGATGAGGTCTTTGCTGTGGAACAACGGTACGCCCGGAAAATATTGGAAACTACTGTTGACCAGATAAAAGTCATCTCCTGCGCGGCAGACACTCGGGTCGGGATGGAAACCGGGAATAACGGGATTTTGATAACCTTGCCGGTTTTGTGAAAAGCAGGACAGGCTGAGCGCCAGTCCTAAAAATAACATCATCTTTTTTCTCATAAGTACATTGTATTTTAAATAGTTTATCAGATATACGAATCAGTAGTTGAAGGAAGTATTTATACGCAAAAATAAAGTATTCCTTCGGTTCAAACAAGCCGGATGTGTCCGATGTCATTCAATGATTACTTTTGAACCCTATTCGGAAACAAATGATACCGTTGCAGATAACATGACATCGGTGTGTTTTCCGCCTTTTCCGTTACTTTTGCTTTCACTGATTTAACCATTATTTTTAATACGTAAAGACATGATGAAGAATATCATTGAAAAATTCCAAATTTGCCTGGTGCTGTCGGCACTGCTTTTCTCTTCTTTCGTTGCCGCATGTTCCGGCAATGATGATACTGTGACTCCGGAAATAACGATTCCCGCGAACATTCTGACGGATGGAATGACTTTCTCCAAGACCGGAGGAACAAGTACGCTGAACATCAAGTCGAACGTTGCATTGGAAGTTACCAGCAGTGCACCGGAGTGGTGTAAGGTTACTGCCGAAAGTTCTGCTTCGAGTAGTATTTTGAAGTATACCGTTATGGCAGAAGCCAATACGGACACGAGTGACCGTGAAGCCAAGGTAACGGTGAAAGCCGGAGGCAGCGAAGTAGGGAGCTTCACAGTGAAACAAACGGCTGCGGACGGATTAATCATATCCAACTCTACCTCTTTCGACCTGCCAGCTGCGGGAGGAGATGTTTCTGTGGTGGTGGAAACCAATGGTGACGTACAAGCCGTTTCCGATGTTTCTTGGATAAAGGCGGTCAATACCCGTGCCATGGAAGACAAGATTTTCAAGTTTACCGTCTCTCCCAATCCTTTGGGAGCGCGCGAAGGCCATATCTCTTTTACTTTGGGTAGCCTGACGGAGACTGTGACCGTAAAGCAGGGTGCGGGCGAAACCGGGAATATGGAAAGCGATGCCAGGACACTTGCCGCCAAGATGTATGCAGGTATCAATATCGGCAACACGCTGGAAGCTTGTGATAACAAGAACAAGATAGCGAGCGAAACGTTATGGGGAAATCCTAAAGTGAGCGAGGCATATATCAAAGGGCTGAAGGCATTGGGATTTAATGCGGTGCGCATCCCTTGCGCGTGGGATTACTACATTGTGAATCCATCGACCTATGAGATAGATGCTGCATGGCTCGACCGGGTGAGCGAAGTGGTGGGCTACTGTGTAGCCAATGATATGTATGCCATTGTCAATATCCATTGGGATGGCGGTTGGCTTGAAGAGAGTATCACCCATGGTTACAGCAGCGAAGTAGATGCCAAGCAGAAAGCTATCTGGACACAGATTGCCAATAAACTGAATGCTTATGACGAACACCTGCTCTTTGCCGGATGTAACGAACCCGGACAGCAAGACCAGGGGAACGTTGGCACATCGGCCATAGATGTCATCTTGAAATACGAACAGACCTTCATTGATGCCGTGCGTGCCACCGGAGGAAATAATGCGAGCCGTTGTCTGATTGTGCAAGGTCCTTATACCAATAGCGACAAAACGGTGAACGACTACACGATGCCCAAGGATGAGGTACCCGACCGTCTGATGGTGGAAGTTCACTTCTATGATCCCTATCAGTTCACCATGATGAACCATGACGAAACCTGGAGCAATGTATTCCTTTATTGGGGTAAGGATAATCATGTATCCGGTTCCATTCATAACGCCACCGGTTACGAAGAAGATTATGTGAAGCAGCAATTCCAGAAGATGAAGACAGCCTATGCAGATAAGGGAATTCCTGTGATTGTAGGCGAGTACAGCGCCATGAAGCGGACAAAAGAAGACAAGATAGAGGGTACTTCCGAACTTGCCTATCCCGACATTGACCGGGAGATGCACAACAAGAGCCGCGCCTATTGGAATGAGGTAGTCACCCGAGAGGCCAAAAAACACGGTTGTGTCCCCTTCTATTGGGAAACCGGCGGTGACATGAACCGTGGTACGGGTACGCCGAAGGAGGCTTATGCCATTGAGGGCATCATGAAGGGAGCCGCAGCCGGTCAATACCCTTACTGATTGAGTGGTGGATAGAATAAAAGACAGTTTTTAAAAGTATCATACAAATAGGTTTTATAGGTTACAAGGATTGTTGATATAGTTTTTTTGATTGGTTACGGAGAAGTATGTCCGCGAGGGATATGCTTCTCCTTCTTTAAAAATCCTTGCCTTTTCTTGCTTTTCTGTTCGTTTTTCACTTCATTTGCAATAAAAATAACTTCCCTTAGCTCTGATAGTATGAAAAGACTGCAACTACTGCTCTTGTGGGTTTGGATGGTATGTTTCTCTGCTGCTTCACATGACTACATGTTTAAACATTTGGAAGTGAAAGACGGACTTTCCAATAATCAGGTTAATGCTATTTATAAAGATTCAAACGGATTCATGTGGTTTGGTACAGCTTCGGGGCTGAACCGCTATGATGGTTACAATATAAAGATTTATCGCAGCCAGAAAGATGATGAGAAATCTCTTCCCGATAGTTATGTCGAGGATATACAAGAAGATGCGTCCGGTAATTTGTGGATACGTACGGGAAGTGGGTATGCCATTTACAACTCGGCTTCCGATGTTTTTGACCGTAATGTGGAAGCTTGGATGTGGAACGTCGGTCTGACCGGAAATCCTTCGCTTATCTATATTGATAAGGAAAAGACTTTCTGGATCTATATTAATGGTAAAGGTGTTTACAGCTATAGAGAGGAACAGAAAAATGCCGTAGCAGTAAAGGGGGCGGATGAACTGCTTGCGAAAGCCGAAGTGTCCGACATGAAAGAATGCGGCGAAGGAATCCTGCTGGTTCTGAGTAACGGTATCTTGGCTTGTATAGATGAGGAAAAGCAAAATATCAAGTGGACCAATCCGGACATTGCCGAAGATTGCAGGGAAGTAAAGAATGCTACCTTTGATTTGTTTGTCGACCATAGTGGGCGGGCGTGGATATTCAGTGTGGAGGGGATGTGGATTTATAGCCTTTCTCAGAAGGTTTGGGAACAGCGTTCTCCCCGAACGGACACCTACAATACCGTACGTGCAGTGGCACAGGATAAATACGGATGTATATGGGTAGGCAGGGATCAGGATGGCGTTGAATTGATAGAACCGGCGGGACGGAAAATCCGTCTGGCGAATGAACCTAATAACGGGCGTACTCTGTCCAACAATACAATAACGGCTCTTTATGAAGATGAGGCCGGTACGATGTGGGTGGGAACCTACAAGAAGGGTGTCTCTTTCTATAATGAAAGTGTCTTCAAATTCGGCATTGCCGATGTAGGCGACATCAATTGCGTGGAGGACGGAGGCGGTGACATCGTATGGCTGGGAACCAACGACCGCGGGCTGGTGCGCTGGAATAGCGTGACAGATGAACGTATGGTTTTTTCGCATACGGCAGATCCCCACTCTATCTCGAGTGATGTCATAGTCTGCCTTCTTCGGGACAGTAGCGGCAGAGTGTGGGCTGGTACTTTCTGGGGCGGACTGAATTGCTATGGTGGGAACCGCTTTATCCATTACCGGTCCCGTAAGGGAGACAGTAACTCACTGGTCTACGACAATGTATGGGCATTGGCAGAAGATGCGGACAAAAATATCTGGATCGGTACGTTGGGGGGAGGATTGCAATGCCTGAATCCTCAGACGGGGATATTTACCACCTATTCTACAGGTAATTCAAACCTTGTGTCGGACTATATCTCATCCCTCTGCATCAGCTGTGACAATAATCTGATTATCGGTACTTCGGCAGGGATGGCTTTCATGGACCTGAGGACCGGCGAGATTACAAATTTTGCAGGTACAAAATCGGGTAAGACCAGACTTTCCAACCAAAATATCAATCAAGTTTACGAAGATAGTCGCGGTTTGCTATGGATAGCCACGCGTGAAGGCTTGAATGTATATGACAGCAAACGGGATGAATTGTACGAAGTGCCTATCAAACCCGGTTTCTCCAAACTATTGATATTAGGTATTACGGAAGATGAAAACAAAAGTATATGGATCAGCACCGGAGGAGAACTGATAAACGTGGTGTTGTCCGTTGACAGCAAGACGGAGCAGCCCGTGTTCCGTTGCTATACCTATAATGACAAGGACGGGTTGCAGAGTTGTGACTTCAACCAGCGTTCCCTCAAACGACTGCATACGGGCGAGATTGTAGTGGGAGGACTGTATGGGCTGAATCGCTTCCAGCCGGGCAACATAAAGTATAACCGTACGTTGCCCAAGGTTATGTTTACCGGTTTCCAGTTGTTCAATGAAGACGTGAAGGTGGGCAAGGAGTATGCAGGACGTGTCATCTTGAAGGAAGCTTTGAATGAAACAGAAGAAGTTGTCTTGGATTATAAGCAGAATGTGTTCACGGTGCTGTTTGCGTCGGACAATTTCGTGCTGCCCGAAAAGACACAGTATTTCTATAAATTGGAAGGATTTAATGAGAACTGGCTGACGAGTATGTCCGATATGCATCGCGTTACCTATACCAATCTGGCTCCGGGGACTTACATTTTAAAAGTGAAGGCTACAAACAGTGACGGATATGCGGGTACTGAAGAGGCTTCGCTCAAGATTGTCATTCTTCCGCCTTTCTGGATGACTCCGTGGGCATATATCGTTTATGCTCTTCTGATAGTAGGAGTTGTTTCCTTTTCACTTTATGCCGTACAACGGAGGGAACGTAATAAGTTCAGAATCCGCCAGATAGAGGAAGATGCGAAGAAGAGGGAGGAGTTGAGCCAGATGAAATTCCGCTTTTTTACGAATGTCAGCCATGAGTTGCGTACGCCGCTTACGCTGATTATATCGCCGATGGAAAGTATGATGAAGGAGATTACGGACGAAAAACTGCATGGCAAGCTGCAACTGATGTACCGCAATGCGCAGCGTTTGTTGAATTTGGTCAACCAGTTGCTCGATTTCCGTAAGAATGAGATGGCAGGATTGCATCTCACTTTGTCCGAGGGGGATATTGTGGCGTATGTGCGTAGCATCTGTGCTTCTTTCCTGATGCTTTCTGAAAAGAAACATGTGCATCTGACATTCTTTTCGGCCATGGAATCGCTGAATATGTCATTCGACGAGGATAAAATTGGTAAAGTTGTGATGAACCTTCTGTCCAATGCCTTCAAATTTACTCCGGACGGGGGACGTGTGGATGTGGCATTGGAAATGTCGAAAGAGATGTCCGGAAGATTGTTGATAAAGGTATCGGATACCGGTGTCGGTATCAGGGATGAAGACAAGGAGCGGATTTTTGAACGTTTCTATCAGGTGGAGCAGGAAGAACCGGAACACCAGTCAACGGGTAGCGGTATTGGCTTGAGCCTGGTACGTGACTTTGTGACGCTGCATGAGGGTACGGTACGCGTTGTCGACAATGTGGGTTCCGGTAGTGTGTTTCTGGTTGAGCTCCCGGTTAAACATATACGTGTAAGTCCTCCCAAGCCTGCACCGCTTACAGAAGAGGTGGAAGAGCATGAGGAACTTTTGCCGGGTATGGAAGAGGAAGCGCTTTCGGTTGATTTGCTGGACGATATGGAGGATAATGAAGATGAAAAAGAAAAGCCGTTGGCCCTGATTGTGGATGATAATGAAGATTTGGTTGCCTTCATGAAAGATAGTCTGAGCTTGTATTTCCGTATACAGTCAGCTTCCAATGGTCGGGAAGCTTGGCAGAAAATATCGGAACTGATGCCGGATATTATTGTCAGCGACGTAATGATGCCCGAGATGGATGGGAATGAATTGTGCCGCTGGGTGAAGACCGATAAACGCACGAGTGACATTCCGATGATATTGCTCACTGCACGGCAGGCTGTGGAAGATAAAGTGGAGGGGTTGACCATCGGTGCGGATGATTATGTGACGAAACCTTTCAATGTGGAAATCCTTATTCTGCGTATGCGCAAGTTGATTGACCTGAGCAAGAAGCGCAAGGCAAAGTCGCTCATTGACCCCGAACCAAGTGAAATAGCCATTACTTCGTTGGATGAAAAGCTGGTGGAAAATGCCATCAAATATGTGGAGGCGAACATCGGTCGGTGTGACTTGTCCGTAGAAGAGTTGAGTCGGGGGTTGGGTATGAGCCGGGTACATCTTTACAAGAAACTCTTGCAGATAACCGGTAAGACACCTATTGAATTTATCCGTGTCATCCGTCTGAAAAGAGCGGCGCAGATGCTGCGCGAGAGTCAGCAAAATGTATCGGAGATAGCGTATCAGTTGGGCTTTAACAACCCCAAGTATTTCAGCAAATATTTCAAGGATGAATTCGGTGTTTTGCCCTCTGTTTATCAGGAAAGAGAGGGTAGATAACAAAAGATACCCCTTACGGAAACATATTGTCTTTTAGGGTAATCAAAAGCGCCCTTTTGTTTCAACATCGGGAGGACTCGTTTTTGAAGTAAACTTTCTATTTTTGCATTGGAGAAAATTCACTTTAAAAACAGTAATATGAAATTGAAAAACACTTCAGTTTATTTGCTTGCCGGATGGATGCTCGCCGCATGTTCCGGAGGCGGATTCCAAAAGACCGAGAACGGTGTTGTTGTGGAAGTCAAGCAGCAGCAACCGACGGATGTGCGTAAAGTAAGATTAGAAGTAATGGGCGAGAAGCTCATTCATGTATCGGCTACTCCTGAGAAGGAATTTTCAAAGGAGCAGAGTCTCATTGTGATCCCTCAACAGAATAAGACCGACTTTAAGGTCGAAGAGCAGGGCGATGAAGTGACTGTCAAGACATCGGAATTATGTGCCATTGTGTCCAAGACAACGGGTGAGGTACGCTTCACGGATGCCGACGGCAAGCAGATTCTGGCTGAAGACTCTGACGGGCGGACCTTTACTCCGGTGGAAGTGGAAGGTACGAAAGGATATACAGTACGTCAGGTATTCCAGTCGGCAGGCAATGATGAGGCTTTCTATGGCTTGGGCCAGCACCAGGCAGATGAGTTCAACTATAAAGGTAAGAATGAGGAACTGTTCCAGTACAATACAAAGGTGTCTGTACCCTTCATCGTGTCTAATAAAAACTACGGTGTGCTTTGGGACAGCTATTCGCTCTGCCGTTTCGGTGACCCGCGTGACTACTCACAACTGGGTGATGTCTTCAAACTTTATGATAAAGAGGGCAAGGAAGGTGCTTTGACCGGTACATATATTCCGGGCAAGAAAGATGTGGAAACCCTTGTACGTCGTGAGGATTCTCTTTATTTTGAACATCTGGACCGTGCCGCACATCTGAGTAAGGTGATTAATTTGCCTGCGGGTTTCCCGTTCGGAGGGTCTGATGTAGTTTATGAGGGAGAAATAGAACCGGCAGAAAGCGGCTTGTTCCGCTTCATCCTTTACTATGCAGGCTACATGAAAGTATATATTGATAATGAATTGGTGGTTCCCGAACGTTGGCGTACGGCTTGGAATCCTAACAGTTATAAGTTTGCTGTTAATCTGGAAGCGGGCAAGCGCGTTCCGTTGAAGATAGAGTGGAAGCCTGATGCCGGTGTTTCTTACTGCGGTCTGCGGGTATTGAGTCCGGTGGCTGATGAAGAACAGAACAAACTCTCTTGGTGGGGTGAAATGCAGAATGAAATAGACTACTACTTCGTTTATGGTGATGATATGGACGATGTGATTAGCGGCTACCGTACATTGACAGGTAAATCCCAGATTATGCCGAAATGGGCGATGGGTTACTGGCAGAGCCGTGAGAAGTACAATACGCGTGAGGAGGTTCTCTCCACCTTGAAGGAATTCCGTGAACGTCAGATTCCTATCGACAATATCGTAATCGACTGGCTGCACTGGAAGCAGAATGCATGGGGAAGCCATGAGTTCGACCCTGAACGTTTCCCCGACCCGAAAGGAATGGTCGACTCCATCCACGCCATGAACGGACGTCTGATGATTTCCGTATGGCCCAAGTTCTATGCTACGACCGAACACTTCAAGGAATTTGACGAAAAAGGTTGGATGTATCAGCAGGCTATCAAAGACAGCATCAAAGACTGGGTCGGTCCTGGCTATCTGGGCTCTTTCTATGACGCATACGATGCCGATGCACGCAAGCTCTTCTGGAAGCAGATGCAAGACCACTACTATCCTCTGGGTGTTGACGCTTGGTGGATGGATGCCAGCGAACCGAACATACGCGACTGTACGGATTTGCAATACCGCAAGGACCTTTGCGGCCCGACGGCACTCGGCCCCTCTGCCAAGTTCTTCAATGCATACGCATTGATGAATGCTGAAGCTATCTATGACGGACAGCGCGGCGTGGAACCGGATAAACGCGTCTTCTTGTTGACACGTTCCGGCTTTGCAGGGTTGCAACGCTATTCTACTGCCACCTGGAGTGGTGACATCGCTACCCGTTGGGAAGATATGAAAGCACAAATCTCTGCCGGCTTGAACTTTGCTGTCAGCGGTATCCCTTATTGGACCATGGACATCGGTGGATTCTGTGTAGAGAACCGTTATGTGGCTGGTCAGATGGAATTCAACAAGACTGGACGTGAAAATGCTGATTATAAGGAATGGAGAGAGTTGAATACCCGTTGGTATCAGTTCGGTGCTTTCTGCCCGTTGTTCCGTGCACACGGCCAGTATCCGTACCGTGAGGTTTGGAATATCGCTCCGGCAGGACATCCGTGCTACAACTCCATCGTTTACTATACGAAGCTGCGTTACAACATGATGCCGTATATCTATTCTTTGGCTGGTATGACTTACTTCAATGATTATACCATCATGCGTCCGCTCGTAATGGACTTCACAGCTGATGCAAACGTCAACAATATAGGTGACCAGTTCATGTTCGGTTCTGCCCTAATGGTGGCTCCGGTTTACGAATATGGCGCACGCAGCCGCGAGGTTTATTTCCCGGTAAGCTGCGGTTGGTATGATTTCTACTCCGGTAAGTATGTGAACGGTGGCCAGAAGTTGACAGTGGATGCTCCTTATGAACGTATTCCGCTCTACGTTTGCGAAGGTGCCATTGTACCTTATGGTCCGGATATGCAATACAGTGATGAAAAACCGGCTTCGGAAATCACTCTCTATGTTTATACGGGTAAGGACGGCGCATTTACGCTCTATGAGGATGAAGGTGTGAACTATAACTATGAGAAGGGACAATATGCCACTATACCGTTTGCCTATAACGATGCTGAGGGTACACTGGTTATCGGCGACCGTACGGGTGACTTCCCCGGTATGCTGAAGGAACGTACTTTCAATGAGGTGAAGGTAA
>OGLX01001134.1_pt1 | contig 14294 bp, 17 predicted proteins | sample 1572821 | NCBI WGS metagenome assembly OGLX01 (sample SAMEA2581908, study PRJEB24529) | metagenome | biome: Human gut stool | place: China | collected 2011 | reverse complement strand
ATCGACACCGCGTTGACCGCGTACGAGGAACAGGTCGAACCCCTTCTCAAGAAGTAAGCCATACCCCGCCTCTCGCATGTGAAGGATCCCCGCGACGCCACCCCGCGTCACGGGGATTTCTTTTCACGCCGGCGTGCTAATTGATGGGGTCGAGTCCTGCCAGATGGTTGCCGTCGCCGTCGCAGGTCTGCACGTAGGTGCTGCTCGCGGGAGCATACTTGGCACCCTCGCGGTTGTAGTCGTTCCCGGGAAGACAAATTTGCGAAGCGTGTCGGAAGGGGACGTTTATAACAGGCAGCTATGACAGTGTAACGCAGGTTGACTACTTGCCTTTCAATGGAATGAAGCCTTCTATAGCAGTCCTGCCATGTAGATCGGCAGCTTGACCACATCATTTTCCACGACCAGCGGTTTCGGATGCAGCACGTATCTGGTGCCGACCTTCTTGTCGAATTTCGTCTTGAACTTGTCCAGCGAGACCGTGCGGTAGCGTTTCGATGACTTGACCTCGATGGGGCTGACCCTGTACTTCATCGCCGCGTTCTCATACGGTTCGACAATGAGGAAGTCGATCTCCATACGGTTCGACGGGTCGTCGCGGTCGCTGCGCGAGTAGAAGAACAGCCGGTGCCCGTTGGCCCGGAGAAGCTGTGCGACGACGTTCTCCGCGAGCATGCCCTCGTTGATTTCGATGCGTTCCAGGAGGATGTCCCGGTACAGGTTGCTTCCGGTCTGTTCCGAGTCGGCCAGGGCGAGAGTGGTGAGAAGTCCGGTGTCGGCGGCGTAGCATTTGACCGTCGAATGGTCCTCGCTAATGCTTAGCCCCACGCTCGGATCAGTGGAATTGAAACAGTCGTTGGTGATGAACGCGTCGGAAAGCCAGAAGAAGGCGTCCTCGTAATCGCGGGTCTTCGCTTCCTTTCCCAGCGATGTGATGTTGAACTTCTTCTCTTTCTTGGAAAGCTGGCCCACCAGGTTGTCGAAGATGCGCGTGATGCGTATCCGGTCGCTGCCGCCATGTTTGGAGATGTCTTGCCTGTACAGTCGGAGGATGTTCCGTTTGACGTTGTCGACTTTGCTGAAATCATGGGTCTCGACGTACTTCGACACAGCCTGGGGCATGCCTCCGACCAGCATGTATTCACGGAATAGCCGCATGGCCTTCCTGTGCAGCGAATCGGGGAGCGGCCTGCGCTTCTTGAACGAGTCCGCGATGAGCGTGGACAGTGGCTTTTCTCCCAAAGCCCAGAGGAATTCATCGAAATCCATGGGATTCAGGCGGATCGACTCCTCCTCTGATGGAATGAGGATGTCCTTGACGTTTTCGCGGATGGAGACGAGCGAGCCCGTCTCGATGTAGTCGTAACGCCCGTCAGCCACCAGCTGCTTGATGGCCTCGCGGGCCTTCGGATACAGTTGCACCTCGTCGAAAATGATGAGGCTATCCCTCCTGTGCAGTTCCACTCCGTAGAAGGATGACAGGTACATGAAGAACGCGTCGAGGTCGTTGCGCAGGTCGACGAAGTAGTCCAGCACGTCATCAGGGGCTTTCGAGAAGTCGACGAGCATATACGACGCATAGTTCCGTCGTCCGAATTCCTCCGCGATGGTGCTTTTCCCGACGCGTCGCGCGCCCTCGATGAGCAGGGCCGTGCTTCCTTGGGAGGATTCCTTCCAGGAAGCCAGTTTTTCGTATGCTTTTCGTTCGAAAGTCTCCATGTCTCACCGCCGTAAATACACCAAATCAAGGGTAATAACAGGCTCAACTATACACCAAATCAAGGGTAAGCGAAGTGCTATTTATACACTAAATCAAGGGTAACTGAGATACCACCGGTTGGGCTGCCGAATCTGCCATATATAAGCCCGATGTGGTGCGAAAGCGCTTGTAATGGGGGCGAAGTTGCAGACTTGGATGACTTTGGCCCCGTTAAACGTAGGGTTTGGCGCTGACGTCGGCGCTAACCGTCGGGGCGGCTTACTTGACTTACTTGGCGGACTCGAGTTTGAGTTCCTGGCTGGCGACCACCGACTTGGCGGCCGCGTCGAGTTCGTTGGTGATGTTGCGCAGGTTGTCGGCGTATTTGCGAATGTCGTCCGTCGCTTTGGTGAAGTCGCTGGCATTGCCGCTTGCGGGGCATGCTGGCGCGCTTTCCACGGCTTTGGCCAGTGTGATCGCATCCTTCAGGGTTTCGAGCGTGGTGCCGTCCGCCACGTCATTTACGGTGAGTTTCGCTGCTTCTTCAGCTTCTTGTTGCGCTTCTTCAAAGCTCTGCTGATGCGTGGCGAGCGCTTTCGCGTTCAACGTGCAGGTGTCGCTGGCGGCTTGCGTCATTTCGCGCTTATTGGCGACTGCGATGATGGCAACGGCTGCGAGCGCGATGGCAACCACTGCTATCACGGCGACGATGGCGATGGTCTTGCGCTGTTTCACATTGTTTTTCTGTGCTGTTGGTTGCATTGCTGGTTCCTTTCTTCTTGTGCGGTTCTCATTTCGGGCAAAACGTTGCGAGTATACAAAAAACACTTCCGAAAAACGATTTACCGGTGGAAATAGTGTGGATTATTTTGCTATGAAAGGAATTTGTTTGTGGATGGGGTGCTGGGCGCGTCAGGATTGCGTGGCATTTATGCTGGAAGGAGAAACGTTTTAAGGGGTTTGAATGGCGTATCGTGCGACGTTGAAGGATGTGGCCGCTGCTGCGGGGGTGTCTGTGACGACGGTTTCGCTGGTGTTGAATAATCGGCCGGCTCGCGTGTCTGATGAGAAGCGTAAGGCCATTGCCGACGCGGCGAAGAAGCTGAATTATGTGCCGAATCAGAGCGCGCGTAGCTTGGTGACCAAGCAGTCACAGCTGGTTGCGCTGATCGTGCCTGATATTGAGAACTTGTTTTTCGCGGCGCTTGCCAAGTGCGTGGAGGATGAGTGCGCCGCGCAGGGGTATTCGCTGATTGTGGCCAATTCCGATGATTCGCGTGCTGCGGAGCATGGGTTATTGCAGCGTCTTCCTGCCCGTGGGGTGGATGGGGTGATGTTGATCCCGGCGCGTGAGTCGTGTGTTGGGAGTGCTGTTGAGCAGCTGTGTGAGGATGTGGCGCTCGTGTCGTGCCCGGTGGTGCTGATCGACCGTTTGACGCAGTGCGGCTGGTGCGATGCCGTCGGTTTTGACAACTATCTTGGTGGTCGTTTGGCTGCCCAGTATCTGTTGGAAGGTGGTCATACTCGTATTGGCATTGTCACCGGCGATATTGCGGAGTCGAGTGCCGCGGAGCGTCGTCGTGGTTTTGTGGATGCCATCGAGCAGTCGGGGAAGCATTTTGATTCTTCGCTGTGTGTTGAGGGTGATTACCGTTTCGATAGCGGCTATCGTGCCGCGAATCAGATCATCGATGGCGGGGCGACGGCCGTGTTCTGCTGCAACGATGTGATGGCGCTTGGCTTCCGTCAGCGTATGGCGGAGCGTGGGTTGCATGTTACTGAGGATATGCAGGTGATTGGTTACGACAATATTCTCAAACGATTCGGTCTTGGTTGGCGTATGACCACCGTTGAGCAGAGCGTGACTGATTTGGCCGCCGCTTGTTGGGGTATGTTGCGTAAGCGGATTGATGTTGCGGTTCGTGCCAAGTCCGGTACGGAATCAGGGGATGCCCGTCCGTGGCTTTCCGATCCGCAGGTTGAAGTGCTTACGCCGAAACTGGTGCAGGCGGCCTGCGCGTAAACCGCCATTTTTAGATGCTGCAGACTGGTGCGAAACGGGTGGTGCAGATCAATCTCGGTATGTGGTGACGTAAGCATCTCCAATATGCTGTAATCGTTGGGAATACAGGCAACACGCCGTGTATAGGTGAAGAATTTGCGTTCTTGATAAAACGCTTTATCATAAATCTTGTCAACACAACACAATCGAGAATGCGCTCGATGTATAACTGACGACGCACCCGTATGGTGGCGGACCGTCGTCAGGCCGTCAAAGAGGAAAGGCACACACATGAAAAAGATGATTCTTGATCTTGATACCGGCGTTGATGACGCGCTTGCCATTTCGTATGCCCTGGGAAGCCCGGAGATTGAACTGATCGGCATCACCGGCACCTACGGCAACGTGCTCGTCGAGCAGGGTGTGCGCAACGCACTGGCCGTGACCGACCTGCTCGGCCACCCGGAAGTCAAGGTGTATCAGGGTTTGCCGCACTCCAGTACCGCCGACCATTTCGAAGTACTGCCGATCTCCGCGTTCATCCACGGCGACAACGGCATCGGCGATGTGGAAATCCCTGATTCCAACCGCTCCGTCGAAACCGAATCCGCGGTAGACTTCATCATCGACGCAGTGAAGACCTATGGCAAGGATCTCGTCTACGTGCCGACCGGCCCGATGACCAACATCGAAGCCGCACTGAAGAAGGCTCCGGAAATCAAGGATGAAATCGGCCAGATCGTGCTTATGGGTGGCGCACTGACCGTGCCCGGTAACTGCAACGCCTGCATGGAAGCCAACATTTCGCAGGATCCGGAAGCCGCCGACTACCTGTTCCGTTCCGGCGCGCCGACCACCATGATCGGTCTCGACGTGACCCTGCAGACCCTGCTCACCTACAAGGAAACCCAGCAGTGGCGCGACCTCGGCACCAAGGCCGGCAAGTTCCTGGCCGACATGACCGACTTCTACATCAAGGCTTACGAAACCACGTCCCCGCATCTGGGCGGCTGCGGCCTGCACGATCCGCTCGCCGTTGGCGTGGCAGTGGACCCGACCCTCGTCACCACCCTCGACATCAATATGAAGGTCGACGTGGAAGGCCCGACCCGCGGACGCACCATCGGCGACGAAACCCGCCTGAATGACCCGGCCAAGACCATGAAGGTTGCCGTCGGCGTCGACGTGCCGCGCTTCCTGAACGAATTCATGACCCGCATCTCCGGCCTCGCAGCCAAGGCTGAATAAGCGTAACCGGCCAAGCAATCGCACATAACATCCTCAATATAAACAATGGAGATTTGTAAAATTGCGATTGCTGGAAAAACAATATTTCACAAATCTCCTTTTCATTTAAGGAAGGTAAAGATGAGCGCGACTGAAGTTCTCTCCGCATTGGACCGTATCCACGGCACAGTGTCCGTAATCGGCTCGATGAACGCGGACTACACCGTCACCGCACAGCGTCTGCCAGGGCCGGGGGAGACCATCACCGGCGGTCCGCTGCAGCTGCTGCCGGGCGGAAAATCCGGCAACCAGGCGGCCGCCGCAGCGCGCATCGGCGCAACCGTGCAGATGTTCGGCGCGGTCGGCTCCGATTCCAACGCCGACTTCCTGCTTGGCGCTCTGGGCGAGGCGGGCGTGAACACCACGCATGTTCGCCGCGTGCTCGGACCATCCGGCACAACCGTGATTACCGTGGACGCAGCCGGCGAAAACACCATCGTGTACTCGCCGGGATCCAACGCGCAGGTCACCGTGGATTATGTGGAATCCGTGCGCGATGCGCTGGCACGGTCTTCCGTACTTGGCCTGTGCTTGGAAAGCCCGATCGAAACGGTGACGGCCGCCGCGCGCATGTGCCATGAAGCGGGCGTGAAAGTGCTGCTCAACGATTCGCCGTTCACCCCGTCGCTGCCGGCCGAACTGGTGGAAGCATCCGATATTCTGCTCGTCAACGAGCATGAGATGGTGCAGCTGCTCGGCATTGACGAGCCGGAAAACGACGATTGGGACGGTTTCGATTGGAATCATGCGCTGGAAGCAATGCGTGGATTCGGTTTCGAACAGGCGATCGTGACGCTCGGCGGCGATGGTTCCGTGGTATTGGATTCCACTTCGGCAACGCCGATCCAGCGCATTGCCCCCGTGCGTGTGAACGCGGTGGACACCACCGGCTGCGGCGACTCCTTCATGGGCACGGTGCTGGCCGGTCTTGCCTCGGGCATGGCGCTTTCCGAAGCGGCCGAGCTTGCCTCGTATGTTTCGGCATACGCCGCCACAGGGTATGGTGCGCAGGCCTCCTACGGCAATGCCGCGCAAATCCGCGAAGCATTCGCCAAATAACGGAAGCGAGGATGCCTATCGGACGCTAGCCAGATTTCTCTTTTCTCTCTTGATACGCGGGGTGCCGCCTCCTACCGACGTAGGATGCGGCACCCCGTTTTTGGGAAGATCTGACATTAAAAAAACTCGCCGACCGGATGGGGGCGAGTTTTTGTTACGTTGAAAAGATTGCGCGAATCAGGCGTAGATATTGCGGGGACGCATGTCTTCGGGCAGACCGTTGAGCAGCGTGGAAACGGCTCCGGATTCGAACACGGACCGGATGCCGGCGGCCAACAGCGGAGCCACGGACAGTACGGTCATGTTCGGCAAGCGCTTCTCTTCCGGAACGGGCACGGTGTCGGTGAGCACGATTTCCTTGGCACCGCAATTTCTCAGGCGTTCCACGGCCGGGCCGGACAGCAGGCCATGCGTGGCAACCAGCGTCACGGACTTCGCACCAGCGTTGTTCAGTGTGCGCACAGCCTCGCAGATGGTGCCCGCGGTGTCGATCATGTCGTCGACCACCACGCAGTCGCGACCTTCGACCTCGCCGATAATGCCATGCGCTTCGGCATGGTTCGGGCGGGTGGTGTCACGGGTCTTGTGAATGAACGCGAGCGGCAGATTGCCCAGCTTCGCGGCCCACTGTTCGGAAACCTTGATGCGGCCGGCATCCGGAGACACGATGGTGGTGTTCTCAAGCGGCATGTTGTTGCGCACGTAGTCAAGCAGCACCGGAGTGGCGGTGAGATGGTCGACCGGTCCATCGAAGAAACCCTGCTCCTGGGCGGCATGCAGATCGACCGTCATAATACGGTCGGCGCCGGCTGCGCGGAACAGATCGAAAATCAGTCGGGCGGTGATGGGCTCGCGGCCCTGATGCTTCTTATCCTGGCGCGAATAGCCAAGGAACGGCGCGACCACGGTAATGGAACGGGCGGAAGCGCGCTTCATGGCGTCAACCATGATGAGCTGCTCCATAATCCACTTGTTGATCGGCTCGGTGTGCGCCTGCATCACGAACGCATCGGCGCCACGCACCGGCTCGGTGTAACGCACATACATCTCGCCGTTGGCGAAATCGTAAGCCGTGGTCTCAAGTACGTCGATTCCCAGGTATTTCGCGGTTTCATGGGCTTGCTCAGGGTACGCACGACCCGTCACCAAAGCCAATTTCTTATCCGGGGTGCCTTCGAGAATCGCCGACATGCTTCGCCTTCCACAAATCTAGAGTCGCGTAAATACGGTACCAACCGTACAAAAATAGCCGTATTCAATATAACAATGCGGGTGCCCATGACGCGCCTGCACCACAGAACGTGCGCAATTGCCGCTCGTCCAGCAGAAGGGCTATGCTGAACAGGTTGTCTGAACTGTATCTTTATACCTTTCATATATAGATGCGTGAAGGCAGTACGCATACACACTCCTGCCATGGAAGGTCCATGGCCGATAGTCCGAAGGAGGTGGGTGATGTCTGCGCATAAGTACGAACTGATGTTCATTGCCGATCCTGAGCTGGATGAGCGCGGTCTGAAGAAGTTGACCGAGCAGTATCTGGAAACTGTCACCAAGGAAGGCGGTGCTGTCGAGAACATCGACATCTGGGGCCGTCGCAAGCTTGCCTACGAGATCGCCGGCAAGACCGAAGGCAATTACGTTGTGGTCAACTACTCCGCTGAGCCGGCCACCAGCGACGAACTCGATCGTCTGCTGAACCTGAACGAATCCGTCATCCGTACGAAGATTCTTCGCAAGTAAGTAATTCCAAGCTTTTCAAGCTGCAAAACAATAAGCTGCAAAGTAAGTAGGTAACGATGGCAGGCGAAACGATTATCACTGTGGTGGGTAACCTCACGGCTGATCCCGAAATCCGTACGGTTGGCAACGGCTCGTCCGTGGCCAGCTTCACGATTGCCTCCACTCCGCGCACCTGGAACCGTAATACGGGCCAGTTTGAAGATGGTCAGGCTTTGTTCATGCGCTGCTCCGCGTGGCGCGACATGGCCGAACATTGCGCGCAGAGCCTGAGCAAGGGCATGCGTGTGATCGCGCAAGGCCGTTTGCAGCAGCGTTCCTACCAGGCGAACGATGGTTCCCAGCGCACGGTCGTCGAGCTTCAGGTCGATGAGATCGGCCCGTCCCTGCGCTAGGCGACCGCCCAGGTCACCCGAACCTCCAGTGCCAACGGTGGTAATTTTGCCGGCAATCGCGGCGGCAACAATTTCGCTGGCGGCAATGGCGGATTCAACAATGGTGGCTTCGCCGGCAATGCCGGTGGCTATCAGGGCGGTGCCGGATATTCCGGTGGCGCTGGCTATCAGGGTGGGGCTGCCGCTCCAGCCAATGCCGCGCCCGCCGTGCAGCCTGCTCCGGCATCGGATCCGTGGGGCAATTCGGATAATTCCGGTTCCTCATCGTTCGGTTCCTTTGGCTCCTCCGAATTTGGCGGAAGCAGCGACGAACCGGAATTCTGATCCGACCCGGATCGCAGCTTAAAAGAAAAGCAATTTCCAGATTTTAAGGAGAACATCAAGATGTCACGCAAGAGGCCGCAGCCGCCGGTCAAGCCGTTTAAGAAGAAGCCGAATCCACTGAAGGCTGCTAAGGTCACCGAGATCGATTACAAGGACGTTGCCCTGCTGCGCAAGTTCATCTCCGATCGCGGCAAGATTCGTTCCCGTCGTATCACCGGTGTTTCCGTGCAGGAACAGCGCGAGCTCGCCAAGGCTATCAAGAACGCCCGCGAGATGGCTCTGCTGCCGTACGCCACTTCCGGTCGCTGATCTTAGAGAGGTTTGAAAAATGGCTGAAACTAAGGTTATTCTCACCAAGTCCGTCAATCACCTGGGTCACCCGGGCGACGTCGTGTCCGTCAAGGCCGGCTACGCTCGCAACTACCTGATTCCGCAGGGTCTGGGCTTCGCATGGTCCAAGAACGCTGCCGCCCAGATCGAGGCCATGAAGCGCGCTCGTCTGGCCAAGGCCGTTGCCGCCAAAGGCCACACGGTTGAGGTAATCGCCGATGACACACACATGCTTGTTATCCTTCATATCCATGTACTGCAGGCCGCGTCCCTGCGCGATCTGGTAATTTTTCATGGCGGAATAGTTCTCGTCCACGCCGCTGATGTTGGACCAGCGGTAGCTGGTAGTGCCGATCTTCAGCGTGCCGCTGCCGCTGAAATCGATCTGCGGCGAAATGGACTGGATCAGCTCCGGGTACTCCGTGGGCAGCTTGTACATTTCCTCTACCGAAACGGTGCGGGAGCCGTTGCCCCACACCTGCACCGAAAGGGTGTTGGTACCCAGTGCTGAAAAGCTGTCGCGCATGCTTTTGGTCATGCCGTTGCCCAAGCCCACGATGACGATGACTGCCATAACACCGATGATGATGCCCAGCATGGTAAGGAAGGTGCGCAGTTTGTTGCTCCACACGTTCTGGATGGCCTGACGGAAGGTTTCAATAATCATGCTTTCTCCTCCTCATCCGGCGTTTCCGGCAGCAGCGTGGGCTGCACCACGGCTTCCGGTGCATGGGCATCGCCATCGTAGACCACCCGCCCGTCCTCCAGACGGATGATGCGGTCTGCCTGCACCGCAATGGAATTATCGTGGGTGATGAGCACCACGGTGTGGCCCTCATCGTGCATCTGCTGCAGCATTCCCAGCACTTCGCGGCCGGTGTGGCTGTCCAGTGCGCCGGTAGGCTCGTCGGCCAGAATGACCGCCGGGTTCCGCACCAGCGCCCGAGCGATGGAAACACGTTGCTGCTGGCCGCCGGAAAGCTGGTTGGGGCGGTTCCTGAGCTTATCGCCCAGCCCCACCTGCTCCAGCACCTCTTTGGCCCGGGCGTGGCGCTCGGCGCGGCCGATGCCCGCATACACCAGCGGCACCTCCACGTTCTCCATCAGGTTGAGCCTTGGCAAAAGGTTGTACTGCTGGAAGATGAAACCCAGCATCTCGTTGCGGACGGATGCCAGCTCGTTGCGGCTCATCCGGCCAACGTCTTTTCCGTTCAGGCGGTAGGTGCCGTGGGTGGGCACATCCAGACAGCCGATGATGTTCATGCAGGTGGATTTGCCGGAGCCGGACTGGCCCACGATGGCCACGAACTCGCCCCGCTCTATCTTCATGGAGATGTGGTCTGCCGCTTTGACGAGGGTGTCACCCATCTGATAGTACTTGCAGACCTCGTCAAACTCGATCAGGGCGCTCATTCGTCGCCTCCTTCGGCAGACACCATCATGGTGCTGTAGAAGTCGGTCGCGCTGACGCTGGAGTTGTCGTAAGCGATGGTATCGCCCTCCTGCAGGCCGCTCTTCACTTCGATGTAATCGTCATCGCTGATGCCGGTGGTCACCTTGACGTAGACGTAGCCGTCGGGAGCGGTCATGGAAGTCTCAGCATTGGCAGCACTGGGCGAATCCCTGGTCACCAGCACATAGCTGCCCCGGACGAGGGCGGCGTTGGGCAGGGCCAGAACATTCTTGACGCTGGCGGTAGTGATCTTCGCAGTGGCGTTCATTCCGGGCAGCAGCTCACCCATATCGTCGATCCGGACGGTGACAGGGTAGCTGGTGGAGCCGTTGGCGGTAGTGCCTGCCACGAGGATGCTGCTGATGACGCCCTTATAAGTCTCACCCGGGACGGCGTCGGCGGTGATCTCCACCTCCTGGCCAACCTCAAGGGAGCGGATCTTCAGCTCGTCCACGTTGAGCTTCATTTCCAGATAGCTCATATCGTAGATGGTGCAGAGGTTCTGCATGGCGGTGTCGTTGGCGCTGAGCTTATCGCCGGCCTTGACCTTCTTATCCACGATGGTGCCGCTGATGGGCGCATCAATGGTGTAGTGGCTGATGTTCCGCTCTGCGGAAGACATCCGCAGCTCGGCGGAGCGGAGATTGTCGGCGGCGTTCTGAGCCTGCTTGTCCAGATCCTTGCCGGTGATGCGGAGGAGCACATCGTTCTGACGGACGGTGCTTCCCTCCCTGACGCAAAGCTCGGACACGGTGCCGGAAGCAGCGGCCACGACGGTCTCCTCGCGCTGGTACGCAAAGTGGGCCGAGTTGAGGGAGCTGACACCGTTCACCTGCGCCACTGCGGCCTGCGCGGTGGTCAGGCTGCCTGCGTTGGGAACAGCGATGGTGACGGTGCAGGTCATGAGGCTGGCGTCACCGGAGGGGTCTGCGCCCGACACCGAGCGGATGGTGCCGTTCAGCACCTCAAAGGTGGTGTCCGGCATGACCTGCGCGGCCTGACCGACAGCGAAGCTCTGGGCCTCGGCGGCGGGGAAATCCACAGCCAGCAGCATCACCGAGGTATCGCGGACGGTGGCGACGGTCTGCCCGGCCTGCACTGCATCGCCTGCGGCCACAGCAAAGGAGCTGACCTCGCCGCCGATCTTCGTGCGGACGTTCCGGGCGTCGGCGGCATCATCGTAGCTGCGCTGGGCCTGAGACACCGAAAGCTGTGCGCTCTCGAGGTCGCCCTCCACATCCGAGCTGTCGATGACATAGAGGACATCGCCCTTCTGGATGGTGTCGCCCAGCTCGAAGTCGGCGGTGAGCACCGTGCCAGTGACGAGGGACTTGACGGTGTAGGAATCGGCGGCGTTGATGGTGCCGCTGCCGTCGTAGACGTTCACGATGTCGCGGCGTCCCAGCTTCTCCTGCGTGTAGGCAAGGTCTGCCGACGCACTGCGGCTCTTGCGCGGCACGATGACCGCCACCAGCACCGCTGCGGCTGCGACCACCGCGATGCAGCGCTTTTTGTGGGTCTTGATAAAGTGGAACACCTTATTTTCTCCGCCGATATTCTCCTGCGGAGAGGCGTCCTGTGTCTTCTTGTTGAAACCTAGCATGAAAAGCCTGACCTCCTGTGTTTCATGAAAAAGAAAAGTTCTTTCTGCCTGTTTTCATCCGTTCTGCGCTTTCCCCCACAGCGTCCGCCAAAAACGACCTGTCTGCGAGATACTGCCCCGGGTTAGCGGCGCGAACCTTTATAATGATACCATCTAACAGAACGGACTACAAGAAATTTTTCCTGCACAATCTGCAACTTTTTTGAAAATTTTTCCATCATCTCTGTGTCTGGAAACTGGAACATCAGACAGAGCTTTCGGATGAAGAGTTCATCCACTCGCTCCGGCCCTTCGTGCAGCGGCTTTTGGGATACAGTCAGAAATAAGACCCCGACCTTGACGATCGTCTGCAATGAGACTTTCACCTGCAAGAACTGCGGGCGGGTCGTCATCTGCACCCGCTATCCCCTCTTGCATCCGTTATCCAGCCGTTCCGGTGTGCAAAAAGTGTGCAAAAATGTGCAGAGCCAAAATCAGCACCTTAAAACAGGTATCGGATTTTTATGCAATGGGGTGAAAACAGGTCTGTTTCATCCGGCGAAAGGCACACTCTATATCACCAATTTATACCACACATCAAATGTACATCAACAATTTGATTCTTGGCAGGGATATGGACAATCGAACTGACACCGCCTTATATAAAAGGAGTTTTACCATGAACAAATTGCTTTCCTGCCGCTACAACATGGACACCAACCGGATAGAAGCCCAGTTCGCTGATAGCTCTGCCGTTGCCATCAACTGCATCGCCATCGAGGACGAGTACGGCAACACCCCTGCACAGCGGGCAGAACTTGACTGGCTGCTGTACAATAAGCCATTTGAATACGCACAGCTTGTGCTGGGCGATGAGATGGAACACTATCTCTCCCTTGGCTGCGAGCACGGCAGGCTGGAAGATTGACCTCATATGGAGCCGCTGGAGCATGAGGATGGTTTTCTTTGCGCAGGTGGAAGAAAGCTTCTCTTTGCTCGTTCCAGTTCCAAAAAGGAAAACGGATCTATTACCACCACGGACTATTACCGCTGCAAAGATTGTTCCGGCTGCGAACTCAGAAGCAAGTGTTTCAAATCCTCCGACGAGGTGAAAAACAAAGAGATCCGAATGTGTACCGAATCTGCCGAACACAGAAAAATCGCTTTTGAAAACCTTCTTTCTGAGCGAGGAGCGCTTCTGCGGATGAATCGTTCCATTCAAAAAACCCGAATCTCCATCCTCAAAAGAGATCCGGGTTTTTATGAAGAAACTGCTTAGAAAAATATCAAAGGAAATCTTCCCGCTGAGGAGTAAAGATGTCCAGAATCACCGCATCCTCCAAAGCTCTGGCCCCGTGCAGCTGATCAGGTGCCACATAATAGCTGTCTCCCTGATAAAGGATATATTTTTCTCCCTCTACCTCATATTCAAAGCTGCCGGATACCACATAACTTACCTGTTCGTGGGGATGCCGATGAGCCGCTCCCACTGCGCCTTTTTCAAAGGACGCCTCCCCTCCCATCATGGCTCCACCCCGGGCCAGGATACGCCGGGTAATGCCAGGGGCCGGAGCGGTGGGTACGATCTGGTCATAGTGTAAAACCATGGCTTCCCTCCTTAGATAAATGCCTGTCCGCCGTTGATCTGGATCACTTCGCCGGTAATGTAAGAGGCGTCGGGGCTGGCCAGGAATTTAATGACTGTGGCCCCCTCGGAGGCTTCTCCCAGCCGTCCCATGGGGATACCGGCCTTCCAACTTTCCACCAGTTCCCGGGCAGTTGCCGCATGGAAAGGAGTATCAATGGTACCGGGAGAGACTGCATTTACCCGAATTCCAAACTGGACCAGATCCTTGGCCAGACCACGGGTGTAGCTCTGAACAGCTCCCTTGCTGGCACTGTAAATAGCAGCACCGGGACCGCCACCGGAAGTAACCGCAATGGTGCTGAAGTTTACAATAGAAGGATTGGTTCCCTTTTTCAGGAGAGGCAGACAAGCCCGGGTCACAAAGAAGACGCTGTCAAAGTTCAGGGCCATTACCTTCCGCATAAATTCGGTAGGCATATCGGTGATCTCATGCCGGCCGCCCAGGCCGCCAACTGCATTTACCAGCAGATCCACACTGTCAGCTTTTTCGGAGATCCGGGCAAAGGTTTCGTTGACCGATTCCTCCTTGGTCACATCACAGAGATAGTAGGATGCCTTGATTCCCTCCTCTGCCAGAGCCTTAAGGGTCGGTTCCTGCTGTTTTTCATCGAAAGATACTACAATGATTTCATATCCTTCCCGTCCCAGAACCTGTGCGGTGGCAAAACCGATCCCGCTGGAACCGCCTGTAATTACTGCACGCATACAAAATACCTCTTTTCTTTTTGATTGAATATTCAATTGATTATACTGCGTAGCCCATCATCTTGGGCAG
>OGLX01001132.1_pt1 | contig 14304 bp, 7 predicted proteins | sample 1572821 | NCBI WGS metagenome assembly OGLX01 (sample SAMEA2581908, study PRJEB24529) | metagenome | biome: Human gut stool | place: China | collected 2011 | reverse complement strand
AAAATATCTCTGAGAAATAATAAAATATCTCTGAGAAATAATAAAATATCTCTGAGAGATAAAACTATATCTCCGTGAGATAAAATAATAGCGTATTGAAAAAACTTGATTCTTTGGGAAATGAGGAAAATCAAAAAAATAAGACACGAAAACTGAAGGAACTGAAGGCAAAGTTTTTTGGAGTGTTAAAATATGGTTAAAAAGTAAGAAGAATGGACAAAGTTGTTGGCTGAAGGACTGAAGGCACTTTTTCAAAATAATAATTTCATGTCAAAAACTGCATTTTAACACTTGGTATAAATATCGGTTATTATTCTAATAATCAGATAATTACCTCTCTTTTACTCTACGCTGCATATAAAAATGAATTTTTAATTTCAGATTTCAGTTTTTTTTTGTGACCCTTCCTTCACAACCTTCAGTTTTTCAGAGGGTATCCTTTACTCGTAATTCTTTACAAATTCTAAAATCCTAAATCTGCGTTATCTGTGAAAACTGTGGGACGATTAATGAAACGAAAAAGAGGATGTGCCATGGACTCATGACACATCCTCTCTCTATATATAATAAGGTGTATTATAAGTTGTTCAGCAAGTCTGCCTTGCCATCGTTGATCAGCTTAATCACTAATTCTCCAAACAGCGTGTTCTGCCATGCAAACCAAGGACGGGTAAACTTTGATGCATCATCCTTGTGGAATGACTCGTGGATGAAGCCCATGCCTGCATCCGTGTTCAGCAGCATCTTCATGCAGAAACGAATCTCGTCATCGCTCTGGGCAGTGAAACACTTCATCATGATAGACATAGGCCATGGCATGTCGTATCCGATGTGAGGACCACCGATACCCTCGCCAGCCTTGCCACGGAAGAAACAAGGATTGTCCTCGCTCCATACAAAACGGCGGGTGTTCTGATAGATAGGGTCGTTCATCGGAACATCGCCCATATAGCCCATACCCAGGAGAGATGGCACGTTGGAATCGTCCATCAGAAGCTGGTTGCCGAAACCATCTACCTCGTAGGCGTAAATCTTGCCGTACTTAGGATGGTTGTAGATGGCATACTTCTGCAAGGCTCCCTGCACCTCATCGGCAAGACTGCTGCAATCCTTGGCAATCTTCAGAGCCGCATCCTTCTTTGCCGCATCCTTCTCAGCCACATGCTTCAGAATCTCGGCAGCCTTGTTCATAGATGATACTGCCATGAAATTGGAAGGAATGAGGAATGGAAGAATCGTGGCATCATCTGATGGACGGAACATAGAAGCAATCAGACCTACTGGTTTCACCGGAGCACCGAAACCGTCCCAGCCGATGGTATCGAAGGCACGGTCGGAAACACGGGTAAAGTGATATGCCTTGGCGGTTACCTTGCGCTGCTGCTCATGGAAAGTCTTCAGGATATTCTCCACAGCCTTCATCCATACATCGCCGAAGATGGAGTCATCGCCTGTCACCTTCCAGTACTCGTAAGCCAGGCGGATAGGGTAGCAGAAGGAGTCAATCTCATACTTGCGCTCGAATACATCCGGCTGCATCTTGGTGCGGTCTTTCACCCATCCGGCACCCGTAGGACCATCGTTGAAGGCATTGGCATAGCGGTCGATGTTGATGCACTTCAGCTGGCGCAGAATTACGCCCCTCAGCATCTTCTTCAGCTTCTCGTCCTTGTTGGCAAGGGCTACGTAAGGCCAAACTTGCGCACCTGAGTCGCGGAGCCACATGGCTGGGATATCGCCTGTATATACAAATGTATCATCGTCACCATTTTCGAGCACACGGTAGTGAACGGTACTCTCCAGAGTGTTAGGATAGCAGTTGGCAAACATCCAAGCCAATTTTGGGTTCTTCTTCAGGAGTTTCTGCACTTCCTTGATCTTCTTCTCCACGGCAGTGGAGGTGAAGAGGCGGTCCTCTACAGGCGGACGCTTAGATTCGTACTTGCCATCCACCGGTGTCACCACCTTGGTATAGCGTGCGTGGACATCCACCTTGGCGTTCTCCTGAGCCATCGCTGTCATGGAGGCAAGAAGAGCCATTGCTAAAATAGTCTTTCTCATTTTCTTATCTTTTGTTAGTTAGTTCATATTATGGTCGGTCGGCAGGACGTGTTCCCCACTTGGATGGCTGGCTGCCCATCTGGAGTTCCAGGGTGCCGCCCTTCATGATGTCGTTATACATGATGTACGACTTGGTGTATGGCTTGCCGTTGAGCTTGGCATGCTGGATATACATGTTCTCCTTGCTGTTGTCCTTGCAGATGATGCTGAAGGTCTTGCTCTTGCCTACGTTCAGCGATGCCTTGTTGAAGATAGGACTGCCGATGATATACTTGCCGCCGGCTGGCTCTACCTGATAGAGACCTACGGAAGAAAGAATGTACCATGCCGACATCTGACCTACGTCTTCATTGCCGCTCAATCCGTCGAAATCGTCCTTATACATCTCGTCCATGGTCTGGCGCAGCAGGCGGGCTCCCTTCCAAGGCTGACCTACATAGTTGTACATGTAGAGCACCTGATGGCTAGGCTCGTTGCCGTGAGCATACTGACCGATGAGACCTGAGATATCAGGAGATGCATTATCGCCCATATTTCCGGTGACGATGAAGAGCGAATCGAGCTTGGTTACAAACTTCTGCTCGTTGCCGAAGAGCTTTATGAGTCCGTGAACATCATGTGGCACCAGCCAGGTATATTGCCATGCATTTCCTTCGGTGTAGTCATCGTCACGATGCTCGGCAGCGAATGGGTTGAATGGAGTACGGAACTTGCCGTCGGAACCGATGCCGCGCATGAATCCGGTTTCCTTGTCGAAGTATTTGCTGTAAGATTTAGATCTCTTCTCGAAATATTTGGCATCTTCCTTCTTGCCTAACATGCGAGCCACCTTTGCCACGCAGGCATCAGCCAGGGCATATTCCAGACCCTTTGCCACGGTTTCCTTGGTCTTTTCCTTGTCGTAAGGCAGATAACCGTATTTCTTGAGCAGACCCAGGCCGCGGTCTTCGCGCAGAGCCGATTGCTTCAGTGCCTCGTAAGCGCCTTCCTTATCCTTTACATAACCCTTCAGAACCATGTCGGCAAGCACTGGAATGCCTGGGTTGCCCACCATACAGTTGGTTTCGTTACCCATGAGATGCCATACCGGCAACTGGCCCTGCTGGCGATAGATGTTGATGAAGGTGCTTGCCATATCAGGCAGCATATCGGTGTGAATCATCGTCATCAGCGGATGAGCCGCACGATAGGTATCCCAGAGCGAGAGGGTGGTGTAGTTGGTAAAGTTGCCATCGTGCACCTTGCCGTCGGCACCACGATACTGTCCGTTGACATCTGAGAACACGGATGGAGCGGTCATGCTGTGATACATCGCTGTGTAGAAGATGCGGCGGGATACGGAGTCGTTGGTCTCGATGTTCACCTTAGCCAATTCCTTGTTCCATGCTTCGTCAGCGTCTGCCACCACCTGTCGGAAATCCCAGCCTGGAATCTCCTTCTGCAAATTCAGTTGGGCGTTCTCTGCACTGACCGCTGACATACCCGTCTTTACCAACAAAGGTTTGGTAACATCTGCTGCAGTAATCAACCATCTTCCGGTTCCCAATGGCTTCACGGTGACAGGCTGTGAGAATTCTGCGAAGAAGAATGCCTTCTGGTCGTTTGCCCAACCCTTGGAGAAGCGATGACCTGCCATAGTGGTAGATGTAATCTTGTCTACGTTGTAATCCTTTGCCGCATCCCATCCGATGCCCTGCTTCAGGTCGAGCACCAACTGTGCCTGCTGTGCATCTGCACCGAAGGTATAGCGCTGGAATCCGGCACGCTGGGTGGCAGTGAGCTCTACCCATACGTTAGGCTGCTGCAGTTTTACGGCATAATAGCCCGGGCGCACATTCTCGTTGGCATGACTGAAGAGGATTTCCTTCTGGTTGGCATCGGTTACTGGCAGGAATGCCACGTCGCCCAGGTCACCGATACCGGTACCGCTGAGGTGTTGATGACCGAAACCGATGAGTACGGAGTCAGAGTGATGATAACCGGAACACCAGTCCCAGCCACGGGATGGTTCGGTAGGACCTAACTGAACGTATCCGAATGGAACATTGGCTCCGAGGAATACGTGTCCATGACCACCCGTTCCGATTCTAGGATTTACAAACTGGGTGAGATTGCTCGACTTGCCTGCCTGGGCAAAGGATGCCTGAGCGAAGGATGCCTGGGTGAAGCCACCAGCTACCACGCAAGTCATCATGAATAGGTTTATAAGTTTCTTTCTCATATTGTTTTAAACGTGCAAACTATAGTTCTTGTAAACTATTAGTTATGAATAATTGATATTGAATTTCGTTATATTTAGATTGATGCAAAGATAAGAAAAAAAATGTGAATGCCAAATTTTCCTTTAAAAACTGAGGATTCCGATTGCTTTTTAAAATTAATTAAAATTTCATGGATTCCTGTTCTCTTTCAATGGTTCTATTTTATGATTTGATGTAAAATTCTGTGTCTAAATCTTGATTTCTTGTCAATCTTTTGCTTTGTAATTATTAGTATGCGTTTTTCTTGCAATGTGTAAGCAAATTCTTTTGTTTTGTTTGCAATGTGTTATTGTTGTGTTTTTATTAAGACAAAAAGTAATTTATTACTTCTTCAATTTATCAAAAAGTTGTAATTTTGCACATGAAACTTAGCAAAATGATATTGAAAGCGAGTTTCTGGTAAGAATTAGAGTTATAAATAACCGTAAAAGAAAGGAAAAGATATTATGTGTGGAATCGTATCTATCTTCAATATTCAGGAGCAAACTTCTGAATTGCGACAGCAAGCGCTTCGTATGAGCCAAAAGATCCGTCATCGCGGACCAGACTGGAGCGGCATCTATTGTGGTGGTTCTGCTATCCTGGCACATGAGCGTCTGAGCATCGTTGACCCGGAAAGTGGTCGCCAACCTTTGTTTGCACCAGATAAGAAACAGGTGCTTGCCGTAAACGGTGAGATTTATAATCATCAGAATATCCGTGCCCGTTTTGCCGGCAAATACCAGTATCAGACCGGTTCCGACTGCGAGGTGATTCTTTCTCTCTATCGCGAGATGCGAGCAGATTCCGACTTTGATACCTTAATATATAAAGGTGAGGATGCGCTCCACGCCCGTATCTCCAAGATGCTTGAAGAGCTGAACGGTATCTTTGCCTTCGCCCTTTACGATGCCGAGCGTGATGAGTTCCTCATTGCCCGCGACCCTATCGGCGTAATTCCTCTTTATATCGGTTATGATAAGGATGGAAAGGTACTGGTGGCAAGTGAGTTGAAGGCTTTGGAAGGTCAGTGCGACCACTATGAGCCATTCCTCCCAGGTCATTATTATTATAGCAAGAATCCTGGCATGAAGCGTTACTATACCCGCGATTGGTTTGGGTATGCTGCCATGCAGAAAAAATATCAGATTGATGATGCCAAGAAGGCTGAAGAACAGCTGAAGAATGCTGAACCTCAGGAGAAAGCGGCAGTGAAAGAGATTCATGATGCTTTGGAGGCTTCTGTCAAACGTCAGTTGATGAGTGACGTTCCTTATGGTGTTCTTCTCAGTGGTGGTCTTGATTCGTCTGTCATTTCAGCCGTAGCCGAGAAATATTCTTCTACCCGTGTGGAAAATGGGGGAGAGACCAAGGCTTATTGGCCACGTCTGCACTCCTTTGCCGTAGGTTTGAAGGGTGCGCCTGACTTGGCTAAGGCACGGTTGGTAGCCGAGCATATCGGAACTGTGCATCACGAAATCAACTATACTATCCAGGAAGGTTTGGATGCTATCCGTGATGTCATTTACTTCATCGAAACATACGATGTAACCACCGTCCGTGCATCTACTCCGATGTATCTTTTAGCGAGAGTCATCCGAAGCATGGGTATCAAGATGGTGCTTTCGGGCGAGGGTGCCGACGAGGTATTCGGAGGTTATCTCTACTTCCACAAGGCACCGGATGCCAAGGCTTTCCATGAGGAAACCGTACGAAAGTTGGGTAAACTCTATCTCTACGATTGTCTGAGAGCCAACAAGAGTCTGGCGGCATGGGGCATCGAGGGCCGTGTGCCTTTCCTCGACAAAGAGTTCCTGGATGTAGCGATGGGTATGAACCCGGTATTGAAGATGTGTCCTGACAAGACCATCGAGAAAAAGGTGGTTCGTGAGGCTTTCGCCGATCTGCTTCCAGAAGAAGTAGCATGGCGACAGAAGGAGCAGTTCTCCGATGGAGTGGGCTATTCATGGATTGATACCCTGAAGCAGATTACCGCATCAGCCGTCAGCGACGAACAGATGGCGCATGCTGCCGAGCGATTCCCTATCAATCCTCCACAGAACAAGGAGGAGTATTATTATCGTTCTATCTTCGCCGAGCATTTCCCAAGCGACAGTGCTGCCAAGAGCGTGCCTAGCGTTCCTAGCGTGGCATGTTCTACAGCCGAAGCCCTTGCCTGGGATGCCTCATTCAAGAACCAGAACGACCCTAGCGGCAGAGCCGTGGCGGGTGTTCATGAACAGGCGTATAAATAGTCAACATAAAATGATGATATATAGATAGTTATAAATAACCGATATAAAACGAACAAGAAATGGAAAAAGGATTGTACAGTTCAGCCTATGAGCACGATGCGTGTGGCGTAGGTATGGTGGTGAATATCCACGGTAACAAGAGTCATGAGCTGGTCGATAACGCCTTGAAGGTCCTCGAGAATATGCGCCATCGTGGTGCAGAGGGTGCTGATAACAAGACGGGCGACGGTGCCGGTATCATGCTCCAGATTCCACATGAGTTTATTCTTCTTCAGGGTATCCCAGTGCCTGAGAAGGGAAAATACGGAACGGGTCTCGTCTTCTTGCCTAAGGATGAGAAGAAACAGCAGGATATCCTCTCTATCATGATTGAGGAAATTGAGCGCGAGGGATTGCAGCTGATGCATCTCCGCAATGTGCCTACCAACCCTGACTGTCTGGGTGAGGCTGCATTGAGCAACGAACCTGCCATCAAGCAGGTGTTCATTACAGGCGTTACCGATGATAAGGTACCTGTCTTTGAGCGCACCCTCTATCTCATCCGTAAGCGTATCGAGAAACGAATCAGTGATCCTGATTTCTATATCTGTTCGTTGTCTAATTCGAACATCGTATATAAGGGTATGTTGAGCAGCCTCCAGCTGCGTCAGTACTATCCTGACTTGACCAATAATTATTTTACAAGCGGTTTGGCATTGGTTCACTCCCGCTTCTCTACCAACACCTTCCCTACATGGAGTCTGGCTCAGCCATTCCGTCTCCTTGCCCACAATGGTGAGATCAACACCATCCGTGGTAACCGTGCCTGGATGAAGGCGCGCGAGAGTGTGTTGAGCAGTGAGGCTCTGGGCGATATCCGTGAGATTTCTCCTATCGTTCAGCCTGATATGAGTGACTCGGCAAGTCTCGACAATGTATTCGAGTTCTTCGTAATGAGCGGTCTGTCATTGCCTCATGCCATGGCTGTGATGGTGCCAGAGAGCTTCAACGACAAGAACCCTATCTCTGAGGATCTGAAGGCATTCTATGAGTACCACTCTATCCTGATGGAGCCATGGGATGGTCCTGCCGCCCTGCTCTTCAGCGATGGCCGTTATGCCGGTGGTATGCTCGATAGAAATGGTTTGCGCCCAGCACGCTATACCATCACCAAGAATGATATGATGGTTGTGGCTTCTGAGGTAGGTGTCATGGATTTCGATCCTACCGAGATTGCAGAGAAGGGTCGTCTGCAGCCTGGTAAGATTCTCCTCATCGATACACAGGAAGGTAAGATCTACTACGATGGTGAAATCAAGGAGCGTCTGGCTGCACAGCATCCATATCGCCAGTGGTTGAACACCAATCGTATTGAACTGGAGAAACTTCGCAGTGGTCGTAAGGTGGAAAATGGTGTGGATAACCTCACTCGCAAGGAATTGGAGTTCGGTTTTGGCGAGGAAGATATTGATGGTACCATCATTCCGATGGCTACCAAGGGTCAGGAGCCTACTGCATCTATGGGTAATGATACCCCACTTGCCGTGCTCTCAGACCAGCCACAGATTTTCTTCAACTACTTCCGTCAGCAGTTTGCTCAGGTTACCAACCCTGCCATCGACTCTATCCGTGAGAACCTCGTGATGAGTCTTACCGAGTATATCGGTAGAGTAGGTTCCGGCATCCTGAACCCGGACGAAAGTAACTGCAAGATGGTTCGTCTGCCACATCCTATCCTGACTAATACCCAATTGGATATCCTTCAGAATATCCGCTACAAGGGCTTCAATACCGTCAAGCTCCACATGCTCTTCGAAACCGCCAAGGGCGAAGAAGGATTGCATGAGGCTCTGGATGAACTCTGCAAGCAGGCAGCACAGAGCGTGGATGATGGTTACAACTACATCATCTTGAGCGACCGTGGCGTGGATGAGACCCATGCCGCCATCCCATCTCTGCTCGCCGTGAGCGCCGTACATCATTATCTGATTGATGCCGGCAAGCGTGTACAGACAGCCCTCATCGTTGAGAGCGGTGAGATTCGTGAGGTAATGCATGCAGCCCTCCTGTTGGGTTACGGTGCATCAGCCCTCTGTCCATACTTGACATACGCCATCCTCGACGACCTTGTAAAGAAGGGAAAGATTCAGGAGGATTACCATACAGCCGAGCAGAACTACATCAAGGCTGTGAAGAAGGGCTTGTTCAAAATTATGGCTAAGATGGGTATTTCTACCATCCGAAGCTATCGTGGAGCCAAGATCTTCGAGAGCATCGGTTTGAGCGAGAGCCTCCTGAAGAGCTACTTCGGAACAGAGGTGAGCACCATCGGCGGTATCGGACTCGAGACCATCGCCCGTGATGCCATCCGCCTGCACGACAAGGCATTCGAGACCAAGAAGCTCGAGTTCCTGCCAAGTATGGGACAGTTTCACTACCGCAAGGACGGTATCAAGCACGCTTGGAACCCAGAGACCATCGCCACCCTGCAGCTCGCAACCCGCAAGGGCGATTATAATCTCTTCAAGAAATATACACATCTCGTTGACGATAAGCAGGAGCCTATCTTCATCCGCGACTTCTTCAGCTTCCGCAAGAATCCTATCTCTATAGATAAGGTGGAGCCGGTAGAGGAAATAGTGAAGCACTTCGTTACCGGTGCGATGAGTTTCGGTGCCCTCTCCAAAGAGGCTCACGAGGCAATGGCACTCGCCATGAACGCCCTCGGTGCCCGAAGCAATACCGGTGAAGGTGGTGAGGATAACGAGCGATTCCATTCTACACAGGATGGCATCAGCCTCTCAAGCAAAACCAAGCAGGTGGCTTCCGGTCGATTCGGTGTGACTACAGAATATTTGGTAAATGCAGAGGAAATCCAGATCAAGGTGGCACAGGGTGCTAAACCGGGTGAGGGTGGTCAGTTGCCTGGCTTCAAGGTTAACGAGGTCATCGCCAAGACCCGTCACTCTATCCCTGGCATCAGCTTGATTTCTCCTCCACCTCATCACGATATCTACAGTATCGAGGATTTGGCTCAGCTCATCTTCGACCTCAAGAACGTAAACCCTAAGGCGGCTATCTCTGTGAAGTTGGTAGCTGAGAGTGGTGTGGGTACCATCGCTGCCGGTGTGGCTAAGGCGAAGGCTGACCTCATCGTTATCTCTGGTGCTGAGGGTGGTACAGGTGCCAGCCCTGCATCCAGCATGCGTTTCGCAGGTATCTCTCCTGAAATTGGACTTTCTGAAACCCAGCAGACTCTTGTGAAGAATGGTCTTCGTGGTCAGGTTCGTCTGCAGGTGGATGGTCAGTTGAAGAGCGGTCGTGACATCATCCTGATGGCTCTGCTCGGTGCTGAGGAATTCAGTTTCGGTACGGCAGCCCTCATCGTTTTGGGTTGTGTCATGATGCGTAAGTGTAACCTGAATACCTGTCCTATGGGTGTTGCTACACAGGATCCTAAGCTCCGTGCGCACTTCCGTGGCAGCTACAAGTACCTCATCAACTACTTCCGCTTCCTCGCTGAGGAGGTTCGTGAGTATCTGGCAGAGATGGGTTACACCTCATTGAACGATATCATCGGTCATACCGAGCTCATCGTTCGCAAGAAGGATGAGGAGATTGTTCCTACCGAGGGTTCGGATGCCGTAGAGCCAGAGGTGGCCAAGAGCATCAAGGCGAAGGCCGACTTGCTCGATTTCTCTCGTCTCTTGCATCGTGAGACAGGTCATTGCTCGCTCTATCATACTACCGAGCAGATTCATGACCTCGACAATGTACTCGACCAGCAGTTGATTCGTGGTGCACAGCGTGCCATCGAGAACCAGGAAGAGGTGAATCTCGATTTTGCCATCAAGAATACCGATCGTGCTGCCGGTGTGATGCTGAGCGGTATGATTGCCGAGAAATATGGTGAGGCTGGTCTTCCTGACAAGACCGTGAACGTGAAGTTCAAGGGTTCTGCAGGTCAGAGCTTCGGTGCCTTCCTGGTTAAGGGAGTGGATTTCAAGCTCGAAGGTGAGACCAATGACTATTTCGCCAAGGGACTTTCAGGAGGTCGTGTTTCCATCCTTCCTCCTATCCGCAGCAACTTCTCTGCTGAGGATAACATTATCGCCGGTAACACCGGTCTGTATGGTGCCACAAGCGGTGAGTTGTATATCAATGGTAAGGTAGGCGAGCGCTTCGGTGTTCGTAACTCCGGTGCCATCGCCGTGATTGAGGGTGCTGGCGACCACTGCTGCGAGTATATGACGGGCGGTAGAGTAGTAGTGCTCGGTGAAACTGGCCGTAACTTCGCCGCTGGTATGAGTGGTGGTGTTGCCTACGTATGGGATAAGAACCACAACTTCGATTACTTCTGTAACATGGATATGGTGGAGATAAACCTCGTGGAGGACAGCACCTATCGCAAGGAGTTGCACGAGCTGATCCGTCAGCATTATCTCTACACTGGCAGTAAGCTTGCCCGTACCATGCTCGACGACTGGAACCACTACGTAGAGGATTTCATCCAGGTAGTGCCAATCGAGTACAAGCGAGTTCTCCAGGAGGAGCAGGTAAAGAAGTTACAGCAGAAGATTGCGGATATGCAGCGAGACTATTAATAAAGGTAAAAAGGTAAAAGGGTAAAAAGGTAAAAAGAACCTTATCCCCTTTCCTTTGCCTTGAGTCCGGTAAAATGCGAGTAACAAATAAATTAATAATAAAGGTAACATAAGGTTTAAGTAAATAGCAACAAGCAGCAAGCAAGAATGTTCTTTTTACCTTTTTACCTTTTTACCCTTTTACTTTTAAAAAGATGGGAAATCCAAAAGCATTTTTGACTATACCTCGCAAGGAAGCAGGTTATAGACCAATTCACGATAGAATCCTCGACTTTAGCGAGGTAGAACAGACATTGAATAGTAACGACCGCCGACAGCAGGCTTCACGTTGCATGGATTGTGGTGTGCCTTTCTGTCACTGGGCTTGTCCGCTGGGCAACAAGGCACCGGAGTGGAATGATGCCCTCTACAAGGGCGACTGGGAGCAGGCTTACCGCCTCCTCAATTCCACCAACGACTTCCCTGAGTTCACAGGACGCATCTGTCCTGCACTCTGCGAGAAGGCGTGTGTATTGAATCTCATGGATCATGAGCCAACCACCAACCGTGAGGATGAGTGTGCCATCGTGGAGCACGCCTTCTCTGAGGATTATGTACATGTTGAGATTCCTGAGCGTAATGGCAAGACGGTGGCTGTCATCGGCGCCGGTCCTGCGGGATTGGTAGCTGCCAACCAGTTGAACCATAAGGGCTATAAGGTAACTGTATTCGAGGCACGTGAGAATGCCGGTGGTCTGTTGCGTTATGGTATTCCAAACTTCAAGCTCAACAAGAGCATCATCGACCGCCGTCTTCGTCTTCTCGAAGAAGAGGGCATCGAGTTCAGATACAATCAGCAGATTGATGTTACCAAGTTGCCAGAAGGCTTCGATGCCTATGTGGTATCTACGGGTACTCCTACTGCCCGCGACCTGAAGATTCCAGGACGAGAATTGAAGGGTGTTTATTTCGCCCTCGAACTCCTCTCTCAGCAGAACCGAATCCTTGCTGGCATGGAGTTCTCTAAGGATGAACTGGTCAACTGCAAGGGCAAGGATGTCTTGGTTATCGGTGGTGGTGATACAGGTTCCGACTGTATCGGTACGGCTCATCGTCAGGGTTGCAAGAGTGTAACTCAGATTGAGATCATGCCTAAGCCAGTAGAGGGTCCTGAGGATCCTAAGAATCCTTGGCCAAACTGGCCTCGCACACTGAAGACTACATCCAGTCATGAGGAAGGATGTACACGTCGCTGGAACATCAACTCATTGGAGTTCCTCGGCAAGAATGGAAAGTTGACGGGTGTGAAGGTTCAGCCTATCGATTGGAAGCCAAACCCAGAGGGCGGTCGTCCGTTGATGGTAGAGGCTGGTGAGTCGGAGATTATCAAGGCAGAGGCTGTATTCCTAGCAATGGGCTTTCTGAAGCCACAGCAGCCTGAATTTGCCGAGAATGTATTCGTGGCAGGCGATGCAGCAAGCGGTGCCTCTTTGGTAGTACGCGCCATGGCAAGCGGCAGAAAGATTGCTGCCCAGGTAGATAAGTTCCTGAACAAATAAATCGGTTATTTTTAACTATAAGTGTAGGGAGGTTGACCTCAGTGATGAGGTTTTCCTCCCTTTTTCCTTCCTTCCTTTTTCCTTCCTTCCTTTTTCCTTCCTTCCTTTTTTCTTTCCTCCCTCTCCTTTGTCTTCTGTTCCGTCCCCCTTCTGCCCCCGTTCCAGGCGATTTCATCGCCTGTCCCATGAATAATAATCAATAAAAAAAGACCATTATTTGTGAATTCTCCCCATATTTCCCTTAATAATTTGGCATTCCCGAATATAAAGTATAAATTTGCACTCAAAAACTTCAGCTAATAATAATTAAACTAAGGAAATAACAGAAAATGAAAAAGAAATTATTAGCTGTTCTCTTGGCGTTGGCAGCCTCTATGCCAATGACTGCACAGAATCTTGTAAAGGGAAATTATGGTTATCTCTATTGTCATATGAGCGATAAGGGGGGGAAACTGCCTACGCTATTTCCCGTGATGGTTACAACTATCAGGACATCAATGGCGGCAACCCTATCTTCAATCCAGAAGAGCATGCCCGCATTAAAGGCGGAACCCGTGATGCCTACATCACCCGCATGTACAATGGCAAGGGTTACATCATGGTTTCCACCGATATGTGCGTTCGCAAGAGCCACAAGTGGGATAACCATGGTATCGATCTCCTGAAGAGTAAGGATTTGACGAACTGGACCAGCGTTACCTTCGATTTTCGCAAGGGCATGCAGAACTTCTGCGATGCTGCCACAGCTACATCTCCTTATAAGGATTGGAGCACCATCAACCGTGTATGGCACCTCAGATCTTTTAAGACATTCACCAAACTCACCACTCCTAAGCTACTCTTCGACTGGGGCTATGCTACCATCGATGCCGATATCAATTTTTTGAAGAGCGATGGTCTCTACCACATGCTCATCAAGAAAGAGGGTGGAAAGAGTGGTAAAAACTATTGAAATGGAATCAAGAATTAAAAAATATAGAAAAATAAGTGGATTTATTGTTAAGTGCATAGCTGGATAGAATGTTTAGGGGGATGCTTGTGTAGGTTTAGATAAGATAAAAAATATGTTATTGCGCGCGTACATTATGATAAAGAAGGAAAATTCGTATGCATGTCTCTCTATTCTACATGCTCCTAGTAAAATCTATCACAGGTGTATTTCCTAATTTGATATGTAGTTTTTATTTAGTCCTTTAAAATAGGCAGAAATAGCTTCTAAAATGGGTTTATTTGTTTATAGATGTTAAAATACAGCTAAAATCTCAACTTTTTTGCGAAAAGATTTGGTGGAATGAAAAATAGTTAGTACTTTTGCACTCGCTTTTGAGAAATACGGTTTCTCTTAGCAACTAAAGAAAGAGTTCTTTGAAAGATTTTACATAAACAGACAAGTAGTACAAGAAGCGGTTAACTTCTTAGAAATAAGAAAGTTGACTGGGTAAAAGAAACGAACCGTCAAGCAATTGACAAGTCAGGTTTACTAAGCTTCAATAAACGAAAAGGATATTCGTCCTAAGTACAGACAACAAACACCGATTGCTTCAGCAATGAGGCAAGAAGTAAAAATGATATTTTACAATGGAGAGTTTGATCCTGGCTCAGGATGAACGCTAGCTACAGGCTTAAC
>OGLX01001127.1_pt1 | contig 14339 bp, 12 predicted proteins | sample 1572821 | NCBI WGS metagenome assembly OGLX01 (sample SAMEA2581908, study PRJEB24529) | metagenome | biome: Human gut stool | place: China | collected 2011 | reverse complement strand
CGGCCTCCCTGCGCCGCATCGGTACGGCAACCTACCGGATGCTCGTCTATGACCACACGCCCTGCTACCGACGGCTGGTGCAGGATGCGGTCGTCACGCTGCGACGCCACCGTCTGCTCTTCGGTGAGGAGGAGGACTGCGGCGCCAACCGCGTGGAGTACGACCCTGCGGTCGACCGGCTCACGTTGGGATGCTACGGGCTGTTCCTGCCCGACGACGCTACGCATCCCGCCGCCGAAGAGTTCGAAACACCCGTCGAATAGCTATGGAAAGACGTCTGGCACTCCTTCTGGTGTGGCTGCTCCTCGGCGCAGGGGCAGCCCGCGCCCAGTGGGTCGTTTCCGACCCCTCGAACCTCGCACAAGGTATCGTCAACTCCACCAATGAAATGGTACACACCTCCTCGACGGCGCAAAGCATGTTGCAGAACTTCCAGCAGACGGTGAAAATATACGAGCAGAACAAAAAGTACTACGATGCGCTGCGCAAGGTCAACAAACTCGTGCGCGACGCCCGCAAGGTTCAGCGCTGTATGCTGCTCGTGGGCGAGATCTCGGACATCTACGTCGACGGCTACCGCCGCATCGTCACCGACACGAACTTCTCGGTCGAGGAGCTGGCGGCCATCGCCATAGGGTACAAACGCATCATCGAGGAGGCGGCCGGAGAGCTGAAGGACCTCGGCGAGATCATCAACCCCACGGATATGAGTCTCACGGACAAGGATCGTATCGACGTGGTGGAGCGCGTCTATGGCACGCTCATGCGCCACCGGCGCCTCGCAGGTTACTTCACGCGCCGCTGCATCAGCGTCTCGCTGCTGAGCGCACGCACACACCGCGATATGGAGCGCGTGGTGGCGCTCTACGGCACGGACGAACAACGCTACTGGTGATGGTTCACATGCTGCTATCGATGGACAACATGCACGGCATCCTCCGTCAGCTCTATACCGATATGATGACGCTCTGCGAGGGCATGACCTCCGTAGCCTCGGGCATCGCAGGTCTCGGAGCGCTGCTCTACATCTGCTACCGTGTGTGGCAATCGCTGGCACGCGGCGAGGCCATAGACCTCTTTCCGCTGCTGCGGCCCTTCGCACTGGGGATCTGCACCATGTTCTTCCCCACACTCGTACTGGGATCGCTCAACGGAATCCTTTCGCCCGTGGTGCAGGCCACGCACTCGCTTATGGTCGGCCAGACCTTCAATATAGAACGTTACATGGAGCAGCGCGAAGCGCTCGAACGCGAGGAGCGCGAGCGGCTGCCTGCGGATTCCTACTACGCGGCGGATCCCGAAATGGAGCGCGAGCTCGACGCCCTGGGGCTGGACGAGCAGACGCGCAGCACCCTCGACAAGATGGACGAAGAACGTTCCTCGTGGTCGTTCAAGGGCTGGCTGATGAAAGGATTAGCCTACATACTGGAGCTGGCCTTCGCCGCCGCAGCGGTCGTCATCGACGCACTGAGGACCTTCTATCTGGTCGTGCTCTCCATCCTCGGACCCCTGGCATTCGCCATCGCAGTCTTCGACGGATTCCAGAGCTCGCTTACCAACTGGCTCTCCAAGTACGTCTCGATCTACCTGTGGCTGCCGATCTCGGATCTTTTCTCGGCGATCATCGCACGTCTGCAAAGCCTCGCCATGCGGCATGATACCGAACTCATGGAGCAGGGATACAACTGGTATGTGGACTGGTCGAGCAGCCTGAACCTGATCTTCATGCTCGTAGCCGTCTGCGGATACCTCTGCATCCCCTCGATCGCCTCGTGGGTCGTGCAGGCGAACGGATTCGCCGCCTACAAGAAGACCGTCTCGAAGATGACTTCGCTCGTAAGCGCCGGGGCCGGATGGACGGCCGGCAAAGCATGGGCCGGGGCCAAAGGCGCCGGCTCGGCGGCATTATCGGGCGGTAAGGCCGTGGGACGCGGCATCATGAACGGCGCCCGGCTTATTTTCAGAAAATAAAATAATTCGCTGTTATGGAATTCAAGTGTTTAACGAACATCGAAACATCGTTTCGGCAACTGCGCATGTACGCTTTCGTCTTCGTCGGAATCTGCGCCGTCGTAACCGTGGCGGCGGTCTGGTTGTCCTACTCCTTCGCCGAACGGCAACGGCAGAAGATCTACGTACTGGACAACGGGCGCTCGCTGATGGTGGCGCTCTCGCAGGACCTCGCACAGAACCGTCCCGTAGAGGCCCGTGAACATGTGCGGCGCTTCCACGAGCTCTTCTTCACCCTCTCGCCCGACAAGGCGGCCATCGAGTCCAATGTCGGACGCGCCCTGCAGATGGCCGACAAAAGCGCCTTGTCCTACTACAAGGTCTTGCAGGAGAAGGGATTCTTCAACCGCCTGATCGCGGGCAATGTCTCGCAGATGGTCAAAGTGGACAGCATCCGCTGCGATTTCAACCATTATCCTTACGAGGTTACGACCTTTGCACGGCAGCGTATCCTGCGCGAAAGCACCGTCACGGAGCGGTCGCTCGTCACGACATGCCGTCTGGTGAACGTCTCCCGCTCGGACAACAATCCGCAGGGCTTCATGGTCGAGGCGCTGAACATCGTCGAGAACAAAGACCTCGCGACCTATGACCGCTAAACCGCACTCCCTGCGCTGCCGCATCCGTTGGGTGCGGCGGTCGCTGCGGCGCCGGCACGACGCACTCGCACCCCGCATCCGGGAGCGGATCGTACTCGCGGCGCTCGTCCTGCTGCTGCTCCTTTACCTCTGGCTCCTGTTCGCTATGGACATGGTACCGGAGCTGGAGATCGGGCATCCCGAATTATTACATCCAAAACCGTAAACGTTATGACAGAAAACAAGAATCCGGGCAACGACCCCTCGGCGGAGTTCGAGCGGCAGCGCAAGCGCAAGGTGCTGCTCTTCGCGGCGATCCTCGGATGCATATTCCTCGTCGTGCTGTGGTTCATATTCCGGCCTGCGCCCGTCAAGTCCCAGGAAGGAGCTGCGGGGATCAATACGTCGGTTCCGGACGGCAAAGCGCAGGCTACCGTCGGCGACAAACGCAAAGCCGCGGAACAGTTCCGCAGCGAAGAACAGCAGCAGAAACGCATGATGACACTCGGCGACAACTCGTTCTCGCTGCTGGACGACGGGCTCAAACCCGCCGAGGAGTCTGCCCCGGCGGACAACCCCGCACAGCGGGCCGCCGAGGCCAACCGGGCCATGCAGCAGCAGGTGCAGGGCTTCTACGCCGCTCCGCAGCGCAATGCCGAGGTCGAAGCCCTGAAAGAGCAGGTCACGGCCCTGCAATCCCAGCTCGATGCCGAGCGGCAGCAGCCCGACCCGTTGGAAATGGCCGAGGAGCAGTACAAGCTTGCCCGGAAATATCTCGGCGGCGGAACGGCCGCGGGCGAAGAGGCCGGGCCGACGAAGCAGCGAAGGGATTCGCGCCTGTCCGTCATGCGGCCCGTTCGGGAGGGTGAGGTCGAAGCCTCGACGCTCGACACGCGGGCGGATTTCACCATCGAGCGCAACCTCGGATTTCTGACCGCGACGGGACGTGCGGCGGAGAATCAGGTACCGACCGTCAAAGCCTGCGTAGCTCAGACACAGGTCATACGTGCCGGAAGCACGGTACAGCTGCGGCTGCTGGAAGCCGTGCGCATCGACGGAGTGCTAATTCCCCGCAACACTCCGTTATACGGTCTTGCGACGATTGCCGGAATGCGGCTGCAAGTCACGGTGTCGTCCGTCGAATACGGCGGACGGATCTTCGCTGTCGAAGCCGTAGCTTACGACCTCGACGGCCAGCCGGGGCTGAACGTCCCGAACTCCCGCGAGCGGACGGCCCTCAAAGAGGCGCTGGCATCCGTCGGGCAGACCGCCGGAACGAGTGTAAACGTCACCCGTTCGGCCGGGCAGCAGGTATTGTCCGAGCTGGCGCGCGGAGGATTGCAGGCTTCGTCGCAGTATGTCGCCGGGAAACTCCGCGAGGTGAAGATAACCCTCAAAGCCAACCATCAGCTATTATTGATTTCAAAACAGCAGTAAAATGAAAAGAGACCTTATTTATCTGCCCCTGATCGTCTCCGCAATCTGGGCAGCACACGCTACGGCGAAGGCCATGCAGGACGGGCCGCAACAGATCGAACCCCGAAAGATCGAAGCGGGATTCACCAAGACTGTACACATCCTCTTCCCGTCGCCTGTCACGTATATCGACATCGGCTCGATGGACATCATCGCCGGCAAGGCCGATGGAGCCGAGAACGTCGTGCGCGTGAAAGCCGCCGTGCGGAATTTCGCAGCAGAAACAAACCTGACGGTCATCACCGAAGACGGCGGATTTTTCACTTTCGATGTCTATTATGCCGAGAATCCGGTTGTCTCGACCCTCAATCTTACAGTGCAGGAACCGCAACCAGAAAGTATGAAGAAACCGGCCGCCGTGGGCTATCCGCAGCCGACGGCCCCAGCATCCGAAAGCCGGGTGCTGCTGCGCGAGGTAGGGCGCGAGAAACCTGCGACCATAAAACGCATGTTGAGCGACATATACCGCCAAAACCGTACGGACGTGAAGGGCATTCGCACGAAGAAGTACGGCATTGAAGTCGAAGTGTTGGGGATTTACGTGTTCAATGACGTGATATACATTCACACCTGCATCTCGAACGACACGAACATCTCCTTCGAGGTGGATGCGCGGCGGTTCATCGTAGCGGATCGCAAACTCGCCAAGCGTACGGCACAACAGCAGTCGACGCTCGAAATCCTGCGCGTATGCAACGATCCGGCAGTCGTGAGGGGACACCAGCGTCAGCGGACGGTATTCGCACTGCCCAAACTGACGATCTCCGATGACAAGGTGCTTTTACTGGAAATCATCGAGAAGAACGGAGCCCGGCATCAGACGGTGGAAATACCAGCCAAAGAGTTGTTAGAAGCAAAACTGCTGTAACGGGAAAAATAAGATTCGATGTTCGTACACTTTCTAACGGCTATTTGCCTGACAATGGGAATATTGTCGGTACTGGTCGCCATCGGACTATGTTGGTTGATCCTCTTTCCGGAGTATCCGAAACACAAGTATTGATTCGGACGAATCCAACGATAAGCACCCGTTTTTTTGGACGGGCGCTTATCATTATTTTACAGCCTCTTCAAAATTTGGCGCCGGCTTAAAGGCCGGGATGTCGTGCTCCGGAATAACGATCGTTGTATTCTTCGTAATATTACGGGCTGTTTTCGCCTTGCGGTGCTTGATAAGAAAGGTTCCGAAACCGCGCAGGTAAACGTTTTCTTTGGTAGCGAGTGCTCCGCGCACTTGCTTCATGAACTCCTCTACGACGGCTGTGACCGCCACGGCTTCGACCCCCGTTTCGCGGGTGTAAGTGCTAACTGAAAATTGAACAGTCGCGCTAATTGAAAATTGAACAGTTGACATCACGAAGGTTCGGCAGTATTTGCCACCTCAAGAAGTGTATGTTTAACTTTCGGGTGCTATCCCAAAACACCCGACAAAATGATCGATTGCGTGAAAAGAAACGAGATTTTCAGTGCTTTCAAGCACGGGCTGTCGAACAGCGAGATCGCTCGACTAGCCGATTGCAGCCGCACCACAGTGGTCGGACTGCGAAAGCTCTATGATGCGACTCTGGATGACAAGGAGAATCCAGAGGCACTTCAGGACTTAATTCTAACCAAGCCTACCTACAAGCCCAGAGAAAAGGTCTATCATGTCCTCTCTGATGAGATGAGAAAACTCATTGACGAGGAACTTGAGAAGAATGCCAAGAAGACAGCTCTGGGTCAGCGTAAGCAGCTGAAGAAGGTTCAGGACATCCACAATGACCTCTGCAAGGCAGGATATCAGGTCAGCTACAGTACCGTCACGAAGTATGTGCGTGATAGGAAGGCTGAACTGGATAGCGCAGCCAGGGAATGCTTCATCAAGCAGAAATATGTACCTGGTCAACGCCTCGAATATGACTGGGGTGAGGTGAAGATCTTCATCAAGGGTGAACTGAAGTCATTCAACATGGCAGCCGTCGCATTCTGCAGCAACGGCAGGTGGGCTCGACTGTTCACTCGTCAGGACAAACAGGCCATGATGGAAGCACACGTCGAATGCTTCCACTATTTCGGGCGCGTCCCAGAGGAGATGGTATATGATAACATGAGGACGGCTGTAAAGAGTTTTGTCGGCGAGAAGAAGCCGACCACTGAGCTCATGCAGCTTGAAGCATACTACGGATTCAGGCATGTGTTCTGCAACGTCAGGTCGGGTAACGAGAAGGGGCATGTCGAGAAGTCCGTGGAAGTGATCCGCAGGCTCGCCTTTGCATACAGGGACCACTTCGACTCGCTGGATGAAGCGAATGAGTATCTGATCGGTGTATGCGAAGATGAAAACAAGAAGATTTGGGATAGGATTCAGGAGGAACTGGATGCAATGAGACCTGCATCGCCGGTGCCGATGACATGCTTCGAGGCATATCACAGGAATGTGGACAAGGAATCCGTCATAAGTGTCGAATCCAACAAGTACTCTGTGCCGTCGGACTATGTCGGGAAAAGTGTCTGGGTCAAGAAGTACAGCGATACGATAGTAGTCTTCGACACCGACTCCAAGGATAAGATGGAGATTGCCAGACATCAGAGGATACACGGTTCAGACCAGTGGCAGCTCGACCTGCAGCATTATCTCAAGGTGCTCAGGTACAAGCCGGGCGCAGTCAAGAACTCCATGGCCTTGAGGCAATCTCCTGCCGAGCTGCAGGAACTCTTCGACAGGTACTTCAAGTATACACCGAAGCAGTTCATAGACCTGCTGCTCTGGGCCAGGGACAACAACCACACATTCCAGGACCTCTGCTCATCAGTCCAGGTCGCAAGGATGAAAGGCATACGCGACATCAACGTGGACAGTCTCAAATCAGTACTTGCGGACTGCCAGAAGATGGTGGAGGTTATTCAGATGCCATGGACGCAGACGATAGAAAGCGGCTCAACTCAGAACTTCGCGACTCTGCGCAGGCTCTTCAACACAAACTCACAGAAACAGTCATAGACAATGGAAACAACATCATACAAAGATTCAATCATAGAGAGCAGCAGGTCTCTCAAACTCGGCGGTATCAAGGGCTGCCTCGACGTACTCCTATCGGATGCAGTAAACGAAAAATGGTCCTACGACCGCTTCCTTTCCGAAGCTTTGGCAAAGGAGTGTAAGCACAGGGAGGAGCTCAAGATAAAGGGGCTCATAAAGAAGGCCAACTTCAATCCCATGAAGTATCTCGAAGATCTTGACCGCACAGAACTGCCGAAGGACATGGCAATCGCCCTTCCTGAACTGGAAACGCTGGACTTCATCAAGACTGGTCAGAACGTGATCATGTATGGCAATCCTGGCACCGGCAAGTCCCATTGTGCCATCGGTCTTGGCGTAAAGGCATGCCTCGCAGGCTACAGCGTCCTCTTTGCGTCTGTCCCGAGGATGCTTGTGGAGATAAAGGAGAGCGAATCGAAAAGAAAGCTGTCTCGTCTCCAGAAGAAGTTCGAGAAGTATGACCTCGCCATCCTGGATGAATGCGGTTACAAGTCACTTGACAAGGTCGCTGCAGAACACCTGTTCAACCACATATCATTGAGGGCTGGCATGAAGTCTACCATCATCACGACCAATCTCGGTTTTGACAGATGGGACGAGATCTTCACTGACAAGATAATTGCCGCCGCCATCGTTGACAGACTCACATTCAAGTCATTCATAATTGATATGAACGGCCCATCATACCGTCTGAAGGCTACGGAACAGTGGATCAACGAAAGGAAGAACACAGACAAGAGACACAAATAGGCAGAAACGCCGTGTCTTGGGAGCGGGCGCAGCCCGCTCCCTTGATTACTACCTCATGCTGTTACAACCGTATCATCGGGCCTTGAATCATGCCCTGAAATGATAGCTTGTTTGACAGGCCGATATGAATATGGTCATAAAGATATGGCATCTGGTCTCGTAATAGATCAAATGCCATTATGCTGTTAGATAAATGGGAATTTACAATTCTGATATACTTCAGATGTAGGTTGCCGTTTCTAAAGCAATATAAAGTTTGTTTAAACTATGGTTGGCATTGTTCAAGCCTTTGGCTTCATATCCATTTGTATCCAAAATGTCACCTGTTTCAAAAAAAGCATACAACTTCAAATTGTAGAAGTCGCACACAGATTGAACTCCAGCCAATTCCATTTCTACAGCGATGCACCCTTCTTCCATACGTTTGCGTACAAGTCCTTTTGTTTCTCTGATCATCGAATCTGTCGTCCATATTTTACCTGTAATATATGGTACAGATAATTTGTCGAAAATTATGGAAAGTTCCTTGCTTGCGGCTATATCAATATAGTCGGATGGTGCTGCAAAATAATATGAACACCCGTCCCCTCTGTAACTTTGTGTCGGTATGATAAATCTACCTTGTGTGGTTGTACGGTCAAGACTGCCACAGGAACCGAACATAATGAACTTTGATGCTCCAGTTAGCCAGCTTGCAAGATAACATTGAGAGGATGCTACTGCTGAACCTATTCCTGACAGGTAGAAAGTTATCGTAACTCCTTTATAAGTTGTTTTATAGATATGCGTGTCGCCATTGCAAGCCGGCATAGTTGCAATAATTTCAGATTCGTAGGAATCAAGTAAATGCCGATGAATCTCCTTCGAGAATATTATCAGGCATATATCTGCAAAATCTCCACGTCTGCCGTAGAAATCAAACAGATTGATCATTGGTTCAGTTTCAATATCATAACTATCAGTAATCATAGCATATTGAATCAGATGTGAGTTTTATATTGCTCCGGTATCTCAAGATTGAAAGTTCTGCATAATAACAGGACGTCGTGGACATCATTTTCATCGTATTCATATCCAAGATGGAACTGTACCTGTGCCTCCGGGTTTATGCATGTTACCTCAATATTCCCGATATTTCCTTTACCTGAGAAAGTTTCGCTTGGGAAAGTGTATCCGTCATATAGAATTCCATCTTCGACATATTCGAAACAATGCAGATCGATTATTCTTCCGTTGTCATCTTTCCAGACAGTATGGCTATCGGTCGTATAGTCCATTACAACTTCTCTGTATCCCTTCCAGGTAATCACGGATATGGCCTTACCATAGTCTTTCTTCTCTACGAACAGATCGATGTCGTTATGTATTCTTGTTTCTCTGCCTATAAGTGCATCGACACCCCAACCGCCGTCCAGAAACACCTTTACAGATGCTTCAGACAGCATTTCAAGAATCTCACATGCATCAAAATAAGTGACCATAAAATTGCAATTTATCTGGCTAAAGATACTTCTTTTCTCCCATATGCTTATTGACAGACGCACAAAAATAGCGTCCAAACAAACTATTTTTCAGAAATCTGCATGCCTGTAGCGATTTTTTCAGCCTTAAACGTTGATTTTTCTATATATTTGCGGCGGTGAAAACTGTTCAGTTTTCCGTGAGCATTCTGTTCAAATTTCGATTAGCATCTACACGGAACTGCAAAATTCCTAAAATCACAACCGACAACTTGAACATTTCGGGCATCAGAAAATAATTTTCGTAAATGTTCAACCAAAGCTGTGTCGTTTTCAATAGCAACAACATTGTTGGCGATTTTTAATAAATGAACAGTAAGAAACCCCTTGCCTGCCCCAATATCTAAAACCGTATCCTGATTACTTATATTTGCTTGTCTTATTGCATCTTTTATTAGCACTTTATCAATAGTAAAGTGCTGACCCGTAAAACGAACGGGCAATTTCTTTTTTGTCATTAGTAACTTCTTACAGGTGAATACTTGACTGCAAATTTAGTAACTTTGCAGCAGAAATTAACGAGAAAGAAGAGAAAATGAAAACCGACCGCATAACATCACCTATACGCAAGCAGGGGTTTCGTGCTTCGTAGGACAGTTAAGTGGTAAATTTAAAGTTCAGTTCTTCGTAGGAAGTTCAGTGGTTAAAATCCCTGCCTGCGTATAGCTGAGAACCGTTATTTGATGATGAGGGCTATTCATATAAATGTAGGTTAAATTTTTCTGACCATTTCAAACTGTTGTCCTTTTGGGGTAAGTCCTAATGATGACAAGAAACCAGTGACTGATTCACAATCGCAATCAACATTAGTAAATTTGAGTACATCGCTTTGAAAATGACTGACAGCACTTTTAAGCAAGGACTTACCTATTCCTTTACGCCGGTAATCTTTTGCAACTGCGAGGGATGAAATATCGCCTGATGCCGGTTCAAAGATAACAAATCCGACAAGTTCTTCTCTTTCATAAGCTCCCAATATGTCCAAATTGTCGATTCCGCGTTCCAGTGAAGCCCTGTCATTTTGCCATGAAGGATGAAAATCGAACCAGGCCGTTTGGTTAAGGCAGTTTTTTAAATCCGATGGGAGTATGCGACATGCGGTATGGTTTACTTGCAATACAGGAACAATATCGCTCAGTTTGGCAGAGTAGTAGTTGAAATTTCTCTGTGTTTCAAAGCCTAATTTGCGATATATTTTTATTGCTTTGTGATTGTGTTGCAAAACTTCCAGTACATATTGCCGAACTCCTTGTTGATATATCAATTCGAGGCTGAAAGTGAATATTTTTTGGGTTAGGTGTAATCCCCGGAATGAAGGTACGGTTCCCGTCCCTGTGTCATAGGCCGTCAAGATGTTGTTGTACATGCCTGTTCCGTTAAACACAAAAGAAATCAGCCGTCCTTCGAAAAATGCTCCGAAAGATAGTTGTGGATTGTATCCTCGTCGGTCGAGCATGCGTCGCAATTCATCCGCATTCAAAGAGAAATCATAATCTTTGAATGCGGATGAGAATGCCGCATACAAATCTTTGAAAGAAACGGACTCTAAAGAATGAATGATGATTCCCATATCGGACGGTGTTATGTGTTTGGATTTTTATCACTATTCTCTACGGTTAAACCGTGCTGTTTGAGAAAGCTGAGCTTATCCCAATAACCTCTTTGGAAAACGATTTTATCGTTTTGCACATGGAAGAATCCGCATCCTCGCAACCCGAGCGGATCTTTCCATTCCATGATAGCCCATTCTCCATCCTCGAATATATGCTCAACAATACAAACCATTTTTGAGGTTGCAAATTCATTTACAAACATTTTATGGATAGCTGTTTTTCCTATAACCGGGGTGTTTGCGACTTGATGGTTTATGGCATCCTGAGCGTATAAGTTTGCCAAAGCGACTGCATCGGCGGCGTTGAAGCAGTCAATCCATTCTTGTAGTATCTCTTTTGGCGTCATATTTTTCGTATCTTTTATTCTTTAATATTTAATTGTTGCTTTTTCCTCTATAAGTTAGAATTAGACATTTTTTCTAATTCCTTTTGAAATGATCATCAAAAACAAAATTAGTATTTTTTTCTGTTTTACTGATGATTCTGTAGAAATATTCTCGTTCATATTATTGTGTCATAAGGAACGTGTCAAAAAAGCGGTTTCCACATTACAGCTTTATGGTAAAATGAGTTTAACCAACTACATAACGCAATCTGTTGTCGGTACTGTTATCTATTTCCCATTCGTATTCTATTTAGCCCCTTATTGTGGGTATGCAGCAAGTTATCTTATCGAATTCACTCTCTTTGGGAGTCAAATATGGTTGTGCAAATGGTGGCTGACAAAACATAAACAAGGTTAGTTGGAATGTTTTTGGTATAATGTTTATAAACATAAATCAAGAAAGAATAAATAAATTTAATAGAGGCTGCCCAAAAAGAAAGAAATTCTTGCAATCACTCTTCTACAGATACTTGCAGAGGGGATAAGATTTACTTTTAGACCTTTTGGATAGCCCCTATTAATATTTTATATAAAATTCATAATTTTAAATTTTTATCCCTTTCGATCGGTTTTCATCCTTAAACTGAAAACCCGGACGCCCGATAATGATATGATTGGCAATGAAATTGCCAGACGGACTTCGTTTATCCATCGGGCTGCGAATCTGCGGGACATCATCGGTTTGTTGTGGCGATATGCTCCGTACACCTTCCGCATCTGGCTTGATCTCCTGCCCGTTCTTTTCTTTTTCGGTGACTTCCTGCGCGGGCGGCGCAAGCTCCAACTGTATCTTGCGGTCAAGCGCGGCAAGTTCGGACTTCAACTGTTTCAGTTCGTCCTCTTTCTTCCACACCTTGCCCGCTATCTCCTGCAACTGCGGAACCTCCTTTTCCAGCACCTCGTTCTTCGCCTTATACTGGTCGATGATGGACGGAATCCTCTCCAATGCATTCAGGAAATTACGTGCGGCGGCTACCGGGTCAGCCATCGCCAGATGCCCGTTGTTATAGGTGTATTTGTAATTCCCTTCCACCACGAAGCGATTGTCGGTAAATTCCAGCCCCTCTTTGAGTATCCTCTCGCTGACCACCATTATCGGGAAACCGTAAATCTCCCCGACAGGCTTGTACAAACCGCCCGTCGTGGCGTTCTTGGCTATCTCCTGCAAACGCTTTCCAATAACTTTTTCGTCGGTTGAATCCACGCCGTCCACCTTGACAATATTAAGGCGACTACCTTCCTTATCAGTCTGCACAACGGAAAGAAAACGGTTCCAGTCCTCCGTCATGGCTTCGATGACAGCCGTGTTGTTGCGCAGTTCCCCCGTCTTGGCTTCCAGCTTGAACTCCGAATCGCGCTTGCCCTTGTTGAACGACTTGCGTTCCCCTTCAAGCGATGCGATACGCTTCTCCAGTTTCGCCTTGTCCAAAAGGTCGGTATTGCCGGAGAGCAACGCCATGTACTCCGAGAAGTTCATGCCCGATTTCTCGTCCATAGCCCCCTCATCGATGGTACGTGCGCCCATCGCCCCGCTTTTGAGCTGCGAGATGAACGTCTGCTTGCAGTGCAGCAGGTTGAACTTGTAGCTGTCCAACGACTTTTCCACCGCGTAGATGATGACATCCACATTGTTCCCGGCAAAACGCTTGGCAATCTCGTTGCCCGCCCTAACTCCGCGTCCGTCACGCTGTTGCAGGTCGGATGGACGCCACGGCGTATCCAAATGATGGATTGCGACACACCGTTTCTGCGCGTTCACACCCGTTCCGAGCATGGAAGTGGAACCGAACAGCACGCGCACCGTTCCGGCGTTCATGGCGTCTATCACCCCCTTGCGTGCCTTGTCGGTCTTGCACTCCTGAATGAAGCGCACCTCGCTTGCCGGGATGCCGTAGTCCTCCGTCAGCTTCCGCTTTATCTCGCTGTACACGTTCCATCCGTCGCCCGGCTGGTATGTTCCCAGATCCGAGAACACGAACTGCGTGCCTTTCTGCGCGTCGTATTTGTGGTAATACTCCGCAATCGTCTTGGCGCAGTGGGAAGCCTTGTTGTCGGGGTGGTCCTCATAATGCGGGTCTATCATGCGCATGTCGAGAGCCATCTTCCGCGCGTAATCGGTGGCGATAAGCATCTTCGCCTTCTCCTCCGTTTCCGACAGGGGCGGTCTGCCCAGCAGCGTGGCGTCACCCGTCTTGGCGAACTGCATCAGCTGTTTGATGAAATACTCTTGGTCGGGCGTGGGAGGTATGTGATGCAGTATCTCGTTCTTACGCGGACGATCCACACCCACGTCCTCCGCCGTGCGGTAATCGGTAATCTCGTTGTAGAAGGCGGCAAGCTCCGGCACTTTGATGAAATATCGGAAACGCTCCTTCTGCACCACGTTGTTCGTCACGTTGAACTCGAAGTCGGTTGTCTTTTTGGCGAAAATTGCCGCCCATGCGTCGAAGCATCGGATATCCTGCCTTTCCAATTCCTTCGGACGCAGATACTTGAAGAGCAGGTACAATTCCGTCAGACTGTTGGAAATGGTTGTGCCGGACAGGAACGTAGCCCCCAAGTCCTTGTCCGTGCGCTCCTGTATAGTTCGTATGGCAAAAAGCATATTCAGGGCTTTCTGGCTTCCTTCCGAGTTTCCCAACCCCGCCACACGGTCATGCCGGGTGTTGAAAGTCAAGTTCTTGAATTGGTGGCTCTCGTCAATGAAGATGTGGTCGATGCCCATCTGCTTGAAGTCCACTACGTCATCCGTGCGGGATTTGATGGCGTGTTCCACTTTCTCCAACTTCGCCACAAGGTTGTGCTTGCGTTTCTCCAATCCTTTCAGCATCGCCCGCGACACGTTCTTGCCCTGCTGCCGCAGCACTTCAAGGTTTTCCTCCACCGTGTCAAGCTCCGCTTGCAGGATGCGCTGTTGCAACTCCGGCGACTGTGGTATCTTGCCGAACTGGTCGTGCGACATGATGACGCAATCGTAGTCGTTGTTCT
>OGLX01001123.1_pt1 | contig 14378 bp, 14 predicted proteins | sample 1572821 | NCBI WGS metagenome assembly OGLX01 (sample SAMEA2581908, study PRJEB24529) | metagenome | biome: Human gut stool | place: China | collected 2011 | reverse complement strand
CTGCTCATAGAATGTTTCCATCTGGAGCGTCATAGTCGAAAGTGCATTTTCCCCGTCCGAGTCATCGAACGTAATACAGGTTCCTCCGGCGAGTTCGATCATCTTCGATACATAATCACCGGACTTACGCACATTGACACCACCGTTTGTCGTCACGTAGAAAAATGCAACGGTCTTTCCGGTCGGAGTCTCGTTCAGAACGTCTGCGGTCTTCGCCGTCTCTGTCTCAAATAACTGCTCTGCAGCATCCTCCGCATCGAACAACGCCCCATAGAATTTCACCCATTCCAATCTGCCAAGCGGATGTGTCTCATAGCTTGAATGTTCCACGATCACCGGGATTCCACACGCCTCTAACTGCTCCTTTACCTCCGGATTGTGCAGGATCATCGTCGACTCAATAGCAAGATCACAATCCCCGGCAAGCATCTGCTCTACATCCGGCGCATTGTATTTGCCTGCGTAGGCAAGCGTCTTTGCCTGCATCGCCTGCTTTGCCTCCGGGATATACCAGCCATCTTCCTTCGTGCCTGAGAAGGAAAGGTTGTTAAGACGTCCAATCTTCACAATGAAGTCCATGCCGGACGTTGCAGCCAGATATGCGTGCTTCGGTGTTCCATCAATCACTGTAATATCCGAAGGAAGTCCCTCCGGTACATTCTTCCCATCCGGCACAAGCAGGTAATCACCGATATCAGAAACGGAAATAAGTTTATACCCTCCCGTATAATAATCCACGGAAAACTGTGTCGCATAGCTTAAATCCATACTATTTTCTATTTTCAAGTCATCCCATCGGATATCTGCATCCGATGCGGATGCATCTGTCACTTTTTCTTTTGGTCCTGCATCCTCTGTATATGCAACATTCCCCTGTGTTGCACAAGCACAGGGGAACGTACATAACAGGGCGAACAGGAGTAAAAAAAGAATTCTTCTTTCTCGTCTCAAGTCCAACACCCTTACTTTATTGTTTTAGAATCAAAATATAATGTATAGTCGATCAAATGTAGAATTTCCTTCCGTATTGACCGGCAGATACTTCTCCTCACCGGCAATCACATAATCATAGTTTGAAGAACTCATGATAATCGTTGCAGTCGCGATTCCATTTTCCACCTTGATTTTCGTCGGGCTTTCCACCGTAGCACGGCCGGAGCCTCCGGACAGGGTTACCTCAACCGTATATTCACCATCGGCGATTCCTAAATCCTCTGCCGTTTTCATCGACGGATTATCTATGGCATCAGCCGGAAGTGAATCGGAACGGAATACCAGCGTCCGCTCATACCATTTTTCTTTTTTGTTGCTGAATGCGGCACAAGCAATGCCCTCATCCAGCGCATCCACAGGAACTGTAAATGTATGCGCACCATCTGCATCCTCTACATATGGGATATACTCTGACTCGTCTGCAGCAACTGCATCTTCCCCGGTACCCATATACAGATACCGATAGCCTTTTCCGCCCATTGTCATAACGGCGGTCATCTTGCCGTCTGCTACCATGAGCTTGCAGGCAGTAATGTTGAACATCGAAGAACTTGAATCAACCTCGATGTCATATTCACCATCTGCGACATTCTCTGCCGGAATCGGAACCATCCAATCCTCTACCACGTCACTTGCCGATGCCAGATCCGAACCGGTTGCAATCTGTGCATCCGCTGTAGCCACCTGCTCTGTTGTCACGGCTTCTGTCGTAGCCGCGGCAGTTGTCTCCTGTGTTGTATCATTTTTTCCACATCCTGCAAGCAGGCAGGCAAGTACCACGCCTGCTGCAAGACCTACATTCCATTTCTTCACGATTAATTCCTCGCGTTTATTCTATTATTTGTTTAATTTGTCAATAGCTGCCTGTGCATGCTTTACAAAGATATCCTGAATTGCCGGAAGCTCACCAAGGCCACGAACGAGGCATGTTACATCATAACCGGCATCCTCGAAGGTCGTCTTCCAGGAACCTTCCTCATCACCTGCCATATCGTTGTTTGCATGGTCACCGGCTACGATCATCAGAGGTTCAAGAACCACCTTCTTGTAATCGCCTGCCTGTACCTTCGCAAGCACATCATCCACAGAAGGAGTTGCCTCAACCGTACCTACGAAATAGTTCTCAAAACCGGCATCTGTCAGCTTATCCTGCATCTTCTGGTATACTTCGTTGCTGTCTGCCTCTGTACCATGTCCCATGAAGCAGATGGCTGTCTCGCCATCATCATACTCAGCTGTTGCATCTGTGATAGCCTTCACAACTTCATCGAAATCCTCATCACTTGTAAGAAGCGGATCGCCGATTACAACCTGATCGAATGCATCTGCATAATCACCAACTTCATTTACAACATCTGTATATTCCAGACCATTCATCAGATGTGTCGGCTGGATTACAAGATTCTTGACTCCGTTATCCACCGCACGGTCAAGTGCCTCTGTCATATTATCAATGGCAATGCCATCTCTGCTCTTTACATGATCAATGATGATCTGGCTTGTAAAGCCTCTTCTGACGGAATAATCTTTACCGAATTCTTCATCAAGCTTATCCTCGATTGCGCCGATCGTCAGACGACGGCTGTCGTTAAAGCTTGTACCAAAGCTTACAACCAGCAGTTCATTGTCGCCAATTTCATCCTGATTACGAACGTTATCCAATGATGCATCTCCTGTCTCATAATTCTCATCGTCCTCTGCCTCAGATGCAGTTGCATCGGCAGCCGTTGCTTCCGTTGTCGTTGCAGCTTCTGTAGCTGCCTCTGTGGTTGCTTCCGTCGTTGCCTCTGTTGTCTCCGTCTTCTTGTCTCCACATCCTGCAAGCAGAGTTGCTGCCATACATGCTGTAAGGAATACTGCGCTTAATTTCGATTTCTTCATTTTCTGTACCTCTTTCCTTTTGTTTTTTATCCAGTCACTTGTTAAGAATCAATTCAGACGCACAGAAAAAAGCCGCCAGCGAAATCACAAACTGACGGAGTAACGGGCCATAGAACTTAATCTACAACGGTACGACCAATTACTCGTGATCTGGAAATCCTTCCTGTACCAATACACGGCAGGTTTCCTGACTTACCGATCCTCATACACATTCCCCTTCCCAGCCTTGCGGCCAGTGGTTATCTTCCAATATCGAATGTATACTCCCGGCTTACAGTGACGAGATCGTGCAGGACTTCCACCTGCTTCCCTTTTAACACATGTCTGCTTTTCAAAAGTAAAAAAGCTCCACGGCACCGTATATTATGAATTCAATTCGTCGCAATAATAACACACGCACACGAAATGTACAAGTATAAATTTCATGTGCGTGATATATTTAAACTATGCTATTCCTATCTTTTAACTATTTTCAAGCAGATCCTGCAGCCGCTTCTCATAGACATAACAGTGTCCATGCGCCTCGATTGCCTTCTCATAGGCTTCAATGGCCATCTTCCGCTCTCCCATTACTTCATACAGGATTCCAAGCTCCTAATAGCCATCCTCACAGCCATGGTATCCACAGCTTGAACAAAGCTTCATCGTTACTGCCTGTTTCAAATATTTCTCCGCATCTGCATAATCACCGATCACCCGGCAGTACTTTGCAAGCTTAATATAATCAAGCGGTGTCTTCCGGTCTTCCTCCGGTATCACTGCCCTGTTTAAATACTCTGCATACTCGGACTTAATCTCCCCATCCCGCAGATAAAGTGCTTCCAGCAGCTCCCTGCGGTTATTGATTTCCTCTGTGATCATGGATGTCGTCTCTTCCTCGAACGACCGGAGTGCTTCCTGCTTCTCCTTACCAATCGCATCTGCCTCTGCATCCAGATTATCCATCTTCTCATCATAGGCATCCAGATTATACTGGCTGTCATCATGATCTTTGTTGATGGAATGACGGATAGCATTTGCCTGCTTCTTGTTCGCGATCATCTTGTCACGGATACTCCGTGCCTGTGTCATCGCATCCATATGCTTCAGCTTCGTCTTACTGTAAATTGCAAAATAGATCAGTAATAATACGATCAGCGTTCCTGCCGCTATCAGCGCACACCAGAACGCAACATTGATATCTTTCTTTGTATCGAGTACAAGTTTTTTCACCAGAAATGTCACAAGTCCCGGAATGCCACCGAACCCGATTATAAATGTCAGAAGCTTCAAGCCAAACTCGCGCACATTCCGTGCATAAAACAACGCAAAGTATAATTTCTTTCCACAGAAAGATGGAAGCTTATATTTACGCAGCAACGTCTGCATCTCAACCTTAAGATCCTTATCGCTTTCCCGCAGGCTTTTCGTCTCCTCGTGATAGCGTTTGTCCATGCGCTCCTATTTTTTCTTGTCTCGCTTGTTCGCCACCTTCTTTTTCCGTGCACGGTTATCATCAAGCCGGTCATCGTAGGTCGACTGAATGTCCTGTCGGCGCTTCTTGATCGTCGTCGCAATCTCATCCGCAATTGACTTTTCTTCTGAAGCAATGCTTCTTGACAGCTTCTTCTGCTGCTGTTTCATGCGGTCAATATTTGCCGCATATTCATCCCGTTTTATAACCTCGTCACGCGCCGCAACGATATAATCCTGTTTTTCATTAAATATATTTTCTGCCATCTTGCATACCCCCTCGTTCGGATTCGGATGTATTTTTGTCTATAAATGGAACAAGCGATAATTGCTTCCAATCATCGCTTATTCATGTACTCTTCCAATCGCTCCCGGTCAACCTTGATACGATTATCCATAGTCTTCATTATATCAACGATCTGGTAACGCCGATATACACCATTATTACTCAAATCATAAATTTTATTCGTCGAGAAACCTAAAACAACCGGCCGCAGAATATTCTGCGGATTCTCCGATATGACAAGTCCCTTCTCACGGTTCGTAAGTTCGATACAGACACCCGGTGTCAGGATGTTGATACTCTTGATAAGTGCACCTACAATCTCCTCATCGAACTCGTCTTTATTCAATAACAGATATTTGATCGCTGCGATCTCCGATATCGCTTCCTCACTGATCTTCATGCAGGTCATCGTATCAAACAGATTCGCAACTTTCAAAATCTTTGTACTTTTTAAAATCTTGCCCTGTTCCAGATTACTGTTTCCATATTCCATGCGATGAATCTGAGCTACGATTCTGCGAACGCCGCTGTCAATTCCGATCTCCGGTCTGAGCAGTCCCAGTCCATCGTTCTGAATCTTCTTGACAATGATCAGATCATTCGTATCGTAATCATCGTATTTTTCCCGCACCTTGTTCGGCAATAACAGCTTTCCGATATCATGCAGCAGTGCTGCCAATACCAGTTCTTCCTGTTCTGTCGGTGTGTAATACACCTGTGCTGAAATCAGCGCACATAAAATAGCTGTGTTAATTACATGCTTATACACATAATCCGTCGTGGAACGAAGATTCTGTGTGAATGTAATCTTATGATCCAGACGCCCATAGTTCGTGATGATCGCATTTGCCAGACGCTTCAGATTCACTGGTTCTCTGCCGGCAATGATATTATCCAGTTCTTCCCGGATACTGAACACTGCCATCGTCTGAAATCGTTCAAAGTCCAGATCTTCCTCCGTCATCGGCGGTACTGGCTCCGCTGGCTCCAGAATATAAAGTCCAAGCAGTCCGAAGTTCTTTACACTCTCGATACCCTGAAGTGTCAGTCTTGTATTACGCTCATACAGCAAAACGCCAGTCTTATTGTAGATTGGTTTTGCCAGACGCATACCATATTTCAAGTCTTCCGACTTCACAAATATCATGGTGTTACTCCTCCTGCTCGTTTTCTACGCATTTATCCGCGCATGTTGTCAACTGTGTTATCGACACAATACAACACAACATTTAGATTATTTTAGCACAAACTGTCAGATAAAACAAGAAGAAACAATACGGTATATTTTATTCAAACTTCTATTTATTCATGTGGTTTGAACGGTTCAACGCACTGATCAAAGCATATGCAGATGCATCAATAATATCAGACTTGATGCCTGCGCCCCAGACGATTCCATTCACACCTTCGACTTCCAATCCGACATATGCACATGCCTGTGAATCTGAACCTACCTGCAGAGCATGCTCTTCGTATGTAACAAGGGAGAACTTGATATCGAAATGTTTCATGATCGCATTGCTGATCGCATCAAGACGTCCATTTCCCTGTCCATGATATACTTTCTTCTCGCCATTTACGAGAATCGTAAGCTCTGCTTGAATACCGTCGATCTGCTTGAAATGGCACTCTACAAGCTTGACTGTATCTTCACGGTTTACATATTCGTTCTGGAAGATATCCAATACTTCCTTCGGAGAAAGCTCCTTATGCTGATGGTCAGATACGCCCTTAACTGTATATCCAAGATCCTCACGCATCTTCGGTGGCAGGTTGAATCCATACTTCTGCTCCAATAAGAATCCGATGCCGCCCTTTCCGGACTGACTGTTGATACGAATAACATCGCCATCGTATTTTCTTCCGACATCCTCTGGATTTAATGGCAGATATGGAACCGTCCACATACCATCCGGATCATTCTCACGATACTTCATACCCTTGGCAATTGCATCCTGATGGGAACCGGAGAATGCTGCGAATACCAGTTGTCCCGTGTATGGAGAACGCTCATATACATGCATTCTCGTCAATCTCTCATAGGTTTCTGTCAGATGCGGAATATCCGACAGATCCAGTTTCGGATCTACGCCATGCGTGAACATATTCATGGCAAGTGTGATAATGTCGACATTACCGGTACGCTCACCATTTCCAAACAAAGTACCCTCGATACGGTCTGCACCAGCTAAGATACCAAGCTCTGCATCTGCGACACCGCAACCACGATCGTTGTGAGGGTGAAGGGAAAGTACAACATTCTCACGGTCATGCAGGTTCTTGCTCATGTACTCAATCTGACTTGCGTAAACATGTGGCAATGACATCTCAACCGTTGCAGGAAGGTTGATAATAACCTTACGCTCTGGTGTCGGCTTCCAGATGTCGATGACTGCATTGCATACTTCCAATGCATAGTCGACTTCAGTTCCGGTAAAGCTCTCTGGTGAGTACTCAAACTGATGGTTCACACCATACTGGTCTGCCATATCATTTAACAGCTTTGCGCCGTCTGTTGCGATCTTCAGAATCTCTTCCTTGGACTTCTTGAATACCTGTGTTCTCTGTGCGTAGGATGTCGAATTGTACAGATGCACAACGACATTCTTTGCACCCTGAATTGCCTCAAATGTCTTCTTGATAATATGCTCTCTTGCCTGTGTCAGAACCTGAATCGTCACATCATCCGGAATCAGATTCTCCTCGATCAATGTACGGCAGAACTTGTATTCTGTCTCAGAAGCTGCAGGGAAACCAACCTCGATTTCCTTGAAGCCTACACGTACCAATTCTTTGAAAAATTCAAGCTTCTCATCCAGACTCATTGGAATGATCAGCGCCTGATTACCATCACGCAGATCTACGCTGCACCATGCTGGTGCCTTATCGATATACTCTTTGTTTACCCAGTCTGTACTCTGTACCGGCGGCATATAATAGCCACGCTTGTAATGCTCAAAATTCTTCATCTTTCTACCTCCATACATAAAAAAATAAACCTGTGCCTCCAACAACTACTTAGAGACGCAAGTTTCATCATTCTAACCTCTTACGCGGTACCACTCTAATTCATACATATCGTATGCTCTCACAGATACAAAGATGCATGCATCCTATATCTTCCCGCTGTAACGGTCAGGCTCCGTCCAAATCTACTAATGTCAAACTTTCCTGTCTCACATCTGTTCAATCGGCTGCTCCAAGGCGAGTTCAAAATCTTCGGATTATCGTTTCACACCAGCCAACGACTCTCTGAAATCCTTTGGATTCCTACTATTCCTCTTCTCTGCATTTACAGACTTACATTATCACAGATTCTTTTTGCGGTCAACCACCTTTTTCCAAATAAGCGGAAAAGATTTATATCTGCAAAATATTTCCTATTTTATAGAGAAAATCCATGTGGTATTCTTCTGGCAGTTGTGATAATCTAGTGTTAATAGAAAACAACGAATTGATATCTGCCAGCTTCGCACCGGCAGCACTTACAAAGGAGAGTATTATGCCACCAATTCGAAATGACTGGGCTAAGGTTTTGGCACCAGAATATAATAAGCCATATTATCGGAAACTGTTTGATTTTGTCGGGAAAGAATACAGCACCCATACGATCTATCCACCTGGAGATGATATCTTCAACGCATTTCATCTGACACCGTTAAAGGATGTAAAATGTGTCATCATCGGTCAGGATCCTTATCACGGTCCCGGACAGGCACACGGACTTTCTTTCTCGGTAAAGCCGGGCGTAGATATCCCGCCATCACTGATCAATATCTACAAAGAATTGCACGATGATGTCGGTTGCTATATTCCAAACAACGGGTATCTTGTCAAATGGGCCGAGCAGGGGGTTTTGCTCTTAAATGCAGTTTTGACTGTACGTGCCCATCAGGCTGCCTCCCATCAGGGAATGGGCTGGGAAGAATTTACAGACGCGGCAATCCGCGCCGTCAACAAGCAAAATCAACCAATCGTATTTTTGTTGTGGGGAAGCTTTGCGCAGAAAAAAGCAGCTATGTTGGACAATCCAAATCATTTGATTTTGAAAGCGCCTCATCCATCACCACTCTCCGCCTACCGTGGATTCTTTGGCTGTAAGCATTTCAGTCAGGCGAATGAATTTTTGCAGAGGCATGGTGTTGCACCAATTGACTGGCAGATTGAGAATATATAACCACAGGCATTCGTAATTGCAATATATATGTAGATGCATTTACGGTGATCCTATGGACAGAACGGAGAATAAACATGGAATTATATATAGTACGCCACGGAGAAACCTTGTGGAACCGGGAAAAACGGTTGCAGGGACGCGAGGATATTGAATTAAGTGAAAACGGTCGTAAGGTTGCACGTCTGACTGGCGAAGCACTGATGGATACGCGAATCGATAAGATCTTCTCCAGTCCGCTTAAACGTGCCTACGAAACAGCCTGTCTGATCCGGAACGGACGCGACATTGACATTGAAACGGATGACCGGTTGCGCGAATTATCATTCGGACATTTTGAGGGACAGAACTTCTCAGAGCTGATCAAGGACGAAACGCTTACATTCCGCTACTTCTTCAAGCAGCCAGAATTGTATGTACCTGCCGACGATGCTGAGACACTTCCACATCTGATTGCACGTGCCGGAGATTTTATGCAGGATAAGATCGAACCACTCGCTAATTCCTGCGAACGTGTGATGATCGTCGCACACGGTGCGCTCAACAAAGGAATTATGTCTTATATTAAGAAGCACGAGATCAAGGATTTCTGGTCGGGTGGATTGCAGCAAAACTGTAATGTGATGATTGTCGATTATACCGACGGGGAATACCGAATCGTGGATGAGACGAAGTTATTTTATACACTGCAGGAGTGAAAGTTCAAAGCACACTGTACCCCGAAATCAAGGGACTGCCATCCCCATTACACGGCAGTCCCTTTTTATATTGGATTAAGCCCCAAGAAATCCTTATTTCTCACAATTACATTTCTTCTTATCCACGCATGGAGCCGAGCGGTCAAACGCCGGATTGAATGCATAGAAATTTTTCTCATCCAATTTATCCTGCACCAGGCGAAGTGCTTCACCAAACCGCTGGAAATGCACTACTTCACGTGCACGCAGGAATTTGATTGGCTCGTAAACATCCGGATAATCCTTACATAATCGGAGGATGTTGTCGTAGGTACTGCGTGCCTTCTGTTCAGCCGCCAGATCCTCGTACAGGTCGGTAATCGTATCCCCCTTGCTCTGGAATTCGCATGCGTTAAACGGAATGCCTCCCGCTGCCTGCGGCCAGATACCAATCGTATGATCGATATAATATTTGTCAAAGCCGGAAGCCTTGATTTCTTCCATAGAAAGATTCTTCGTCAACTGGTAGATGATGGATGCAACAATCTCCAGATGTCCGAGTTCTTCCGTTCCGATATCCGTCAGAGTTGCCTGACACTCTTTGTATGGCATAGCATATCGCTGGGACAGATAACGCATGGATGCGCCCATTTCCCCGTCAGGACCGCCATATTGTGATATGATTGCCTGTGCCAGCTTTGCATTTGTCTCCTTGATGTTCACGGGACATTGAAGTCTCTTTTCATAAATCCACATTTAACAACCACACGCTCCTTCCCAAGGCCACGGACCATCGATCCATGCATTCCAATCGTCGCACGTATCCACATCATAACGGTTGAGCGGACCATACTGCTTTACATAGTCAGATACTGCTTCGCACCGCATCATTTTGAAATGATTGTAGGCATCTATTGCTTCCCGGCAGTCCGGATGTGTATCTAAAAATAAGGTAATATCATCGATCATAAAGGAAACCTGATCGATAAACTGTCGAAGCTCTGCTTTACACATAGGTTTCATGATCCGTTACCCCCTCTTCCCGCAGAAAATCAGATTTAGAGAAGGAAAGGCTGTACCCTGACACAATGCCGTCGCAGGATCATACATTTCCTCCCATTTTTGCATTGGAACATAGCCCATGCCAACCGGCATGTGCCGCATATGTTCATTTGGATCTCCGCATCTGCAGTTATTTCTGCGTGGAATGGATGCACACCCACAATCTGATTTCATCGGCATTTCCTTGCAGCCGCAATCCGGCATGGATGGTTTATTTCCGCAGCCGCAATCCGACATGGATGGTTTATTACCACAACCACAATCCGGCATGAATGGTTTATCTCCACAACCACAATCCGGCGTGGATGGTTTCCGGCACATCGTATCGCCCGGCATCACACAACGACCGGTACCTGAACACGGATAGCAGCTATTTGCGCCGCGCGGATTCATGCCACGGCCTCTGCCGCAGCCATAATTTCTATAAGAATCCAAACTGGTTACCTCTTACATTCTTTTTGTATACTTCATTGTATGTATTTGTGAGAAAAATGTGAAAACAGGAATATATCTTGCAAAGATTGGACAAACATACTAAAATAACGCTATTATCTTTTATTTCCATATAATGGGGGAACAAAATGGACGATACACATCAGTCAGATAAAAATCAGAAAATGGTATTAAAAAGCATCGCAAAATGGTTGGTTATCTTTGCGCTGATTGCTTTTGTATGCTATAAAAATCAGGATCTGATGCTGGAAGCATTGGAAGAAATCCAGATAACTCCTGTATGGAAACTGGTTGTGTGTCTGCTGCTCGGAAATCTGTATTTCATCGCGGAAGGCTGTATCATCAGTGAAATGACGAACACCTGCGACCATCGTTTATCTGTATGGCAGGGAATCACCTGTGCATACCTGTGTACATTTTTCCGGATTGCAACACTTGGAAGCGGAACCGGAGTCGCACAGCTTTATTATTATAATCTAAATGGCATCCGCGTGAGTACCGCAACCGGCATGTCCCTCGCACAATATACATTCCAGAAAATTACGATTGGTTTATTCGGCGTTGTGTCATTTCTCCTTCTGATTCTGAGCGGGCACAGTGGCATCCGCAAATACGCGTCGGGATATTCTGCAGATTCGGATCTGCCGAACTGATACGTCCTGTCACAGTTACCGTCTGATGGAACTTGCCATGAATTCTTCCATCTGCCCGGATATAACCAGCCAATCCCTCTGCATAGGTGGAATTAAGCTTCGTAAGCTGACGGTATTCTAAGATCTTCGATATGATCGGATGTGCATTTTTAAGCTTCTCTAACACCTCTGCACTCGTCGAATATCCGGTCTTTGTCTTCTTTCCATTTTTTAATCCAAGTTTCTCAAATAAAATCTCGCCAAGTTTTTTCGGAGAATTGATGTTAAATTCTTCCCCCGCCATTGCATGAATCTCTGCGGTAAGCTCCTCGATCCGTGTACGGAGTTTTTTCCCATACTGATGCAATGCCTCACCATCGACGCGGATACCATTTTTCTCCATCTCATATAACGCATACAGACAAGGAAGCTCCATCTCATCATAGAGTGATTCCATTCCTGTCTCTTTTAATTTCTCTCGCAAAACTGACTTTATCTTATATGGCACAATCGCCTGATATGCCATCCATTTTTGTACTCTTTCATCTTCGAAGGAGAAATATCCTAGTTTCTCCTTGCCAAGCATTTCCTTCTCTGACGGCAGCGTCACGTCCAGATACACCTTTGCAAGCGTATCGTATTCATATTCTGACTGATTTGGCTGTAACAGATATGCCGCAAGTCCAGCGTCAAATACTGCATCTTCCTCATGAAAATCCAAAAATGAAAGCAGCTTTTTCACGTGCATACATGCTAACTGCACCTGATAATCCCGGCTCAACGCAAGGAGATTGTCTGCAACCATCGCCTCCGTGATAAACATCATAAACCGAATCAGATAGACATGCTCCAAATCCATACAGACCGCAACGCCAAGTGCTTCTCCATCCTGTGTGATCCACGCAAAGGAAACTTCCTTCGCCTTTTGCAGCTTTGCAAGCAGAGCGTTGTAACCGTCAATATCATCGATCAATACTGTCTCGAAGGTCAGTTCTTCCTTCTTCTCAACCGAGAACCGCTTATAAAAGCTCTTTAACTCTAAATCTTCAAATAACGTATATGCCTCGGCATTAAACGGATCGTGATACGTTGCCTCTGAAAATTCAAATGGAATCGGGCAGTCCAGCTTGATCGTTGCAAGCGTCTTAGACAGGTATGCCAGATCTTTGTTCTCGATCAGATTCTGTTTCATCCTGCTTGCCTTCATGCTGTCCACAGCCGCATAGACACCATCTAAGTCACCATACTCCGCAAGCAGCTTTGCCGCTGTCTTCTCACCGATTCCCGGCACACCTGGAATATTATCCGAAGTATCACCCATCAGACCTTTCATATCTATGAAAATCAACGGTGTTACTCCATAGGTTTCCACCACATTTTTTGCATAATAATCCTCGACCTCAGTCTTACCATGCTTTGTCTTCGGGATGCGTACGAGCACGGTATCTGTCGCAAGCTGCAACAGGTCACGATCACCAGATAGAATCGTAACGGCAAAGCCTTCGCGCTCACCCTTCTTTGATAACGTACCGATCAGATCATCCGCCTCAAAGCCTTCCTGTTCCACGATTCGGATGTGCATTGCCTGCAGAATCTCCTTGATTCTCGGCATCTGCTCATGCAGTTCTTCCGGCATACCCTTTCGCGTTCCCTTATACGCCTCATACATCTCATGGCGAAATGTTTTCTTCTTTAAATCAAAAGCAACACAAATATGTGTTGCCTGTTCTTCCTCGATTACCTTCAAGATTATATTTAAAAAACCATAAATCGCGTTGGTATGTCTCCCGTCATTCGTTGTCATATCCGGGATTCCGTAAAACGCACGATTCATGATGCTGTTTCCGTCAATCAATAATAATTTATTCATCGCTCTCCGTCTCCTCACTTTCCGGGTGGGTTAATTGATATTCACGTAGTTTTTCATAAAAGGTTGATTCCTTCGGTTTCTGTGCAATCTGCACTTCCTGTACAATATCATTTAAGCAAACGGACATCTCCGAACCAAATGTATCGTAAAAATAAGTATCCCCCTGTGCTTCCAGTTTCATCCGCTGTTCGATATTATATACCTTATCCAGACATTGATTGTATACAAAAAACAAAAATACGACTGCCACTCCAAACACAAGTCCAAATGTGGAGAACTTGAAACGTTTCGCCTGCTTTACACGGTGTTCCAGACGATTCAGTTCATTCTCCAGATCCTTTGCAAAATTCTGTGACAGTTCCTGGTTGTTATCGACCTGATGCATGCCAACGATCAATGTATAGTAAATCTCCAGCTCTTCCCTGCAATTCTTGCAGTACCGCATATGCTTTACAAAATCCGGGATCACATCGTCCGGAAGTTTCTTCTCTATGAATGCCATAATATTTGATTGTGCTTCCAAACATGTCATAACTTACACCACCTGTCATAATCTCTGCCAAAAACAAAGAACCTAGATCGAAACGGATCTAGGTTCTTCAAAATGTGTATCTTAGTTATCGATCAGCTTTCCTTCACCATTCCAGCTATATAACTTACGAATCTCCTCGCCAACCTTCTCTGATGGATGCTCAGAAGCAAGTTTTCTAAGAGCCTTGAAGTGAGCCTGTCCACCTGCGGAAGACATATCAAGCAGGAAGTCTTTTGCGAATGTACCATCCTGGATATCCTTCAGGATCTTCTTCATTGTCTTCTTTGTCTCTTCTGTTACAATCTTAGGACCTGTGATGTAATCACCATACTCAGCTGTGTTAGAGATTGAATATCTCATGCCTGC
>OGLX01001117.1_pt1 | contig 14422 bp, 11 predicted proteins | sample 1572821 | NCBI WGS metagenome assembly OGLX01 (sample SAMEA2581908, study PRJEB24529) | metagenome | biome: Human gut stool | place: China | collected 2011 | reverse complement strand
ATGGTTTTGTAGCAACAGATCCGACGCACTTTGGAAAGACGTATCATGATAAACTGTCGAGGTAAACGTGTTGTCCGTGAGGCTGTTTTCTTACCACCTTTGTCTTTGTGAGAGTTGAGGACAAAAATCTTAATGAAATCCGCTTCCGCTCCGATGTTTATAAGATGCTTTCGGAACCAGGCAAAAGTGCCCCTGCGCACCTTACACACAAAGCAAGTTGGTACGCTGCGTAAAAGGTAGAGTTCTCGATGACACCCTCGGTATCGATTGGAAGATCCCTACAGAGCATTCCAATCTCTCAGAAAAAGATACAAAGCATGCCATGCTGAAAGACTTTGATTCTCCATTCGATATCAATGTAGATTTATACTAACACGAACCATACAAATGACTCTCTTAGTTGCCTGGGCAGGAATTCAAACAAGAGGAAGGGACAAGAAAATTATAGGTTCCCTTTATATTGCAGCCGATAGTCGTTATTCATGGGGGGATGGAAAATGGAATTATGACATGGGCAAGAAAGTTTTTGCTTGTTATAATTTTCCTGATGCCTTTGCTTTATGCGGAAAGGTTATGTTTCCTGCTTTTATTTTATCCTCTTTGGTTACTCTGATAGACAGAGGCGTATTCTTTGCCCATGAAGATGATGAAAAAACAAAGGTTAGTAAGGTTACAAGTTATATAAAATCAGCATTGATCAATTTTTACACAAAAGACATTGGCACTTTTGAAATTTTGTATATGTTGCGTTGTGACTCAGAACTTTCTTTGTGGAAGTATGTTTATGATAATCAGTTGTTTTGTGAGAAAATAAACTTGCAGAACGAAGAAGGTCATTACTATGTAACAGGGTCTGGAAGAGACACCTTTAAAAACATTTATGTCAAACATCTTTCCGATGATAATGCAAATACAAGTCGATACGTATTTCATTGCTTTATTCATACAATCAAGTCTAATCTGGTAGCAGATGTCGGAGGAAAACCTCAGATAATAGCATTGTATGGAAAAGGTAATTCAATAGACATTGGTTATGTTGATGATGGTAAGTTTTATTTGTATGGGAATAAGTGTTTATCTATAGCTAATCATATAGATATAGAGCAGTGGAGAAATGATAACTTTGAACGTTGTGATTCTTTGACTGGAAAGTTATTGCATGAAGCACAACGTCAACCTTTTAAGAAATGGTAAGGCTTCTAATAGTGTAACAGCTAGCACGCCTGATGCTGAGTCAGGAAGTACCGGTGCGACTCCGGTTTAGCCTTTTAATACAATAGCAGTTATGAATAGAGGTTCTGAATGGCGTAAATGGGATTTACATATACATACCCCAGGAACTGCCAAAAATGATCATTATGGAAACTCAGATGAAGTCTGGGAACGATATATAGATGCCTTGGAGAAATCGGATGTAACAGTGTTTGGTATAACCGATTATTTTTCTATAAGCAATTATATCAAGGTGAAAGAATACCAAAAGCAAGATAGATTAAAAGGAAAGTTTCTTTTGGCAAATGTAGAAATGCGTATTTATCCTGTAACAGACAAGAGCAAGTTGATAAATATTCATGCTATATTTGACCCTTTTTTGGATGTCGCAGATATAGAAAGAGAATTTTTTCGACAACTACAATTCACTTACAATGATGCCAGTTATTCTTGCATAGATAATGATTTGGCAAAATTGGGACGTATTGTAGAGAATAATCCAAATTTGGCTGATGATGTTGCCATAAAGAAAGGTATAGATGCTTTTGCAGTTTCTTATGAGGCATTAAAAAAAGTTATAGATAAAGCATTCTTTAAAGGGCATGTTATTATAGCCCTTTCGAATGGTAGTAAGGATGGTGTTACAGGCATATTGAATCAAGAGGGCAACATGCAACCTTTGCGAAAAGAGATAACCCGAATGTCCGATATTATTCTTTCTGGTAATCCGGGCGATGTTGAATACTTTAGCGGTGCTAAAACTTCTGTTGAAGAAGTTGTTTCTACCTATGGCAGTCTAAAGCCTTGCATCATTGGTTCTGATGCTCATTCCTTGGATAAGGTGGGTGTTTTCCCGAATGATAGAATCACTTGGATTAAGGCAGACCCGACTTTTGAAGGCCTTAAACAGATTTTGTTTGAGCCGAAAGAACGAGTGCGCATATCCGATGCCATACCTGATTTTAAATACGATTATAACATTATCGACCATGTAGTATTGAACACTGCTGGTGTCTGGAATCAAACGATACCATTGAATCAGAATCTAAATACAATCATAGGAGGACGCTCTACGGGCAAGTCAACCTTATTGGCATCCATGGCTGCTAAATTTCAAAAAATAAAGAATGACGAAAACTACGACTTTATCAAAGGTCTGAGTGATAACGTGCACGTCTTTTGGAGAGATGGACTGGAAGCAGACAATAAGGAAATCGAATATTTCACACAGAATGAGATTGCAAATATTATCTCAAGAAGAGATTCAGATAAGCTCTTTCTTGAAATCCTTATTAGTTTGCCTAATATGCGAGAAGCATATGAGAAATTCAAGGCAGATGAAGCTGCTAAGTTTGCTTCCATTCAGGCTAAAGTATCTCTTTTCTTTGAGAAACGCAGACAATACAATGAAAAAAATGCGTATGTTAAGACTTTGGGCGATAAGGAAGGAATAAAACGAGAAATAGAAAAGTTTGCTAAAGAACGTGATACTATTCAGCGAAATTTGACAGATAAAAAAGAACTTCTCGAAAGATTTCAAATTGCAGCTAAAGAGTTAGCCGATTTACGTACTAAAGAAGTTGTAATGAGGCAAGATTTAGAAATCTTAAACTTACTGTCTTCTTCAAATCTCCTTTCGATAAACCCTTCTGTTTCATGGTTGGGCTTGACGGAGGATATTTCACAAAAAGTTTCTGAAGAAATACAAAAAGTACTTGCACAATCTAATTCTCATCTTCAAGATTTTGTTAAAGATCTTATTTCCAAGGAAGATAATGCGTTTAAAGCATTAGCTAGAGAAATTAATGAGAAACAAAATGCCTCAGATTATCAGGAAGGAAAGAAAATATTCGATGAAAATAAAAATTTGTCTCATGTAATGGAGCAAATATCGAATCTGTCTAAGCAAATACTTTTGATAAACAAGGAGTCTCAAATACTAGAAGAACTGAGCAAAGAATGTAAAACTATAGCTTCTGATTTACTCAATGAACATTTGTCATATTTAGATATGATGAATTCCATAGCTTCAGTTTTGCGAATACAACATGATAATATAACATTGTCGGCAGGGTATGAATTAAAGAAGGATTTAGAGGAAAAGTTGAATGAATGCATTTCACTTCGTTCTGCATCAATGAATGCATTGATAGTAAATGTAATTTTCCAATATCAAAAGAAAACTAAAGATAGCATCAAAGAATGCTTGAAGGATTTGTTAAACAAGGCTTTAAGAGGAGAGATAACATTCAAAAATGGATACGATGTTCAGTCGTTTATTTCTATGATTTTATCAGGTAACTGGTTCTCACTTCAGTATTGTGTTGACTACGAAGGTGATAATTTGTCCGATATGTCACCAGGAAAACGTTCATTCGTCGTATTAAAGCTACTTTTGGATTTTAGTGATAAGAAATGTCCTATATTGATAGATCAACCTGAAGATAATTTAGACAATAGAGCCATATATAATGAATTGGTGAAGTATGTCCGTGAGAAAAAGAAAGAACGCCAAATAATCTTGGTTACACATAATCCAAATATAGTTGTTGGTGCTGATTCTGAGGAAGTGATTGTTGCCAATCAAAATGGTAAGAATGCGCCTAATGATAGAGGAATAAAGTTTCAATATGTGCATGGAAGTTTAGAAAATACTTCAGCAAGAATAACAGACGACAATGAACCAATATTATATAGATGCGGTATTCGTGAGCATGTTTGTGATATACTTGAAGGTGGTGAAAATGCCTTTAGAGACAGAGAAAATAAATATGGATTCTTTAAAATATAAAACTCTTCAAGTTTCTTGTTTAACGATGAGTCTCAAAAATATTAGAAAAAAATCTCATGAATAAATCATATTTAGAAAAATATATAATGGATGATATTGATAGCAGTGTAGGAAAACATAGTTATCATATTCTTCCTTCCGTGAAACAACAGATAAAAGACCGAGTCCACCAGTATGTCATGAGTCTGAATGATAAGGATTTTGAGACACCTTCTTATGTTTCAGAGATGATTGAAAGGAAAAATGAGTTTGTTGCAAAGTTGATGTGTAATGCTGAAAATAGTTATATAACAATTCGTTCTTTCAACGTAACAGTAGCTAGTTATTGTAAAACCTATCCTTGCAAAAATGATTGATGAGAAAACTGCTTTTGCAAAGGCTGTAGATTTGGCGATTGATACCACCAAGCTTATAATAACATTATCGACAACGATTATTACGTTGAGTGTAACAGTTCTTAAACTGTTTATAAGTAAAATCTGTTTTTGTAGTATGTTGTTTTTAAGCTTGTCTTGGTTATGTTTCCTTGCGTCAATAATCTTGGGATTCTTTTATATACTTGGAATTACCGGGCGATATGCGCTTATTGGACAAGGAAGTACAGCTTTGGCTTTTAAACGTTTTGGCATCAATGAAACGGTTAGTAGGCAGAAGTTTGGATGGATGTTAGGTACTTTTGTTCTAGGAATAGTCTTTCTTCTGATATTTGGAGTAAGTATTACCACCATTAATTTGGAAGGAAAAAAGTCTCCAAAGTTCAATAAGGAGCAGAAAGAACAGAAGATGCAAACTCCCAAATCAAATGATAAAACATTTAATTCTTTGTCGCATTAGCAGTTGTCGTCTTCTCCAGGCGGTCCCATCCCGCACAATCTGGCGTAGACCTTTGATGGTCCGCCAACCTTATAGCGTAGCGGTTCTGAGCACCGGAGGGCGGTTACATCCTCTCGTCCCTGAGGGAAGAGAGGCTTGGTGAGAAAGGTGGAGCCTTCCTTAAGGGTAAGGAAGGACGGGTAGGTTTTCGAAATAAAGAACAAGATTTATGCACGACATACAAATCATAATCATGGCGGGCGGCGTAGGTAGCCGCTTCTGGCCAATGTCAACCCCCGATTACCCAAAGCAGTTCATAGATGTGATGGGAGTCGGCCGTTCCCTCATACAATTAACAGTAGATAGATTGAAACCAATCTGTCCTGTCGAGAACATGTGGGTAGTGACAAACGAGAAATACATTCGCATTGTCAAGGAGCAAATCCCTGATATGCCAGTAGATAACATATTAGCAGAGCCGGAGGCTCGCAATACCGCTCCATGTATTGCTTATGCCTGCTGGAAGATTCAGAAGAAGCATCCTGATGCCAACATCGTGGTGACACCATCCGATGCCCTCGTCATTAATACCTCGGAGTATCAGCGAGTGCTCAGCAAGGCATTGAGCTATACATCCGATAAGAACGCCATCGTTACCATCGGTATTAAGCCAAGCCGCCCAGAAACAGGCTATGGCTATATAGCCTCAGCAGAGCCAACATCCGTAGATGAAATCTACAAGGTTGAGGCTTTCAAGGAAAAGCCAAACCTGGAGACAGCCGAGCAATACCTTGCCGCTGGCAATTACTATTGGAATGCCGGAATCTTCGTATGGAACATTGATACCATCAGCAAGGCAATCCGCACCTTCCAGCCTCAGCTTGCCAGCATCATGGACGAGATGGCACCTTCTTTCTATACTGAACAGGAGAAAGAGGTAGTCGGCAAACTCTTCCCAACCTGCGAGAAGATAAGCATTGACTATGCCGTAATGGAGAAGTCGAAGGAAATCTATACCTTGCCAGCCGAATTCGGCTGGAGCGACTTAGGCAGCTGGGGCAGTCTCCGAACCTTGCTTCCACAGGATGAGGCTGGCAATGCCAAGGTAGGCAAGGACATCCGTTTGTATGAATGCAAGAACTGCGTGGTTCATGCAGCCGATGAAAGCAAGGTGGTTGTTCAAGGCTTGGATGGCTATATCGTAGCCGAGAAGCACGGACAACTACTTGTTTGCTCTTTGAAGGAAGAACAGAGGATTAAGGAGTTTGGAAAGTAAAAACAACATGAATGTCGTTCTGTTTATTGATTTGCGTTTATTATTATAGAATAGAAACATTATAAAATTATGGTACAAGGATTAATTGCTGTAACTTATCAAGACTTATGGGATGATTATGAGTCTTTCTCCCCTGTAGATTGCCTAAAGGAAGTGCCAACAGTAAGTGCTTTGAATTTTGTTGTAGAAAGACAGAACCAGGTTCTATATGCCTATTCTGATCTGACTACACAGCAATTATTATTCTATGAGATGTGTTGCTATTTTGATGAAGATGCCAAAAAACGTGCCGCATCATTTATTGCGACTCATCCAAATGTTAGTTTGTTAAGCTCGGAGACGTGCTTGAATTTTTACCTGATGGCTCTACAGGCTTATAATGAAAATGAAGATAAACTTACAAATGAAGATATAGCCAAGATATACAAGGCATTATTGTATGCAACTTCTTATTGGACGAATAAACAGGCAGCAGGTATCAGCCTTTTGAAAAATGATCCAATTGGAATGATGCTTAGAATAGACTTGCCTACTGTTGAGTTTAAAGTTTCAAAAGATTTTAGGGTACAGTTATACAAAGCCTGCAAATTCTTTGATTTCTGCTCAAAAGATAAATTGTATTCTTCATTTTTGAATTCATTTTGTACTGATTGTGGTGTAGCATCTTGGCAAGATTATATATTAAGGCTCTTTAATTTTTATCATGCTTCCATAGATAATCCATGGATTAAAGTGGAAGGCAAAGAAAGCGCACATCAAGCTTTTTTTGATAATTTTTCAATAATAACAGAAGATTGTAAGGCATTATGGGATGAACACGACATAACGTATCTACGCAATCATCCACTCTATTCTCCCAAAAATGGACTGTACTTATTGTTGAATACCAATCTTTTCGTTGATAAATTCTATCAAAACTTAAAGTTTGATTTTGCCAGCTACATACTAAGTATTAATGGATGTAACGAAAAAGGAAAACCATTTAAAAGTTATCCTGATATAGCTGGTAATTTAGGCACAAAATTTTCAGAGAAAAATTTGTTGTACACCTTGATAGAAAAAATTTTTGATGGTATAGCAGATAGTAAGTTTACTGGTGAATATCTAAAAAGTAAAAACGTTATGGCTGAGCCAGACTTTTATCTTAGATGTGGTAATTCACTTTTCATTATTGAGTATAAAGACTTGGTGATGAGCGACAAAGTTAAATATTCTGATGACGTTACTTTTATAAAAACTGAAATTCTTGACAGACTTTGTCTAGATGACGGAAAAAAGCGAAAAGGTTTTGGACAAATTCTTTATACGCTTGATGGAATTTTTAATAAAAACACGTTTAGAAAAATTGATTCCTACGTTGATAATGTAACTGATGTATATCCAATAGTGGTAACAACGGACCGAGCATTTTCGGCAATGGGTGTTTCACAACTTATGTTTGAGAAATTTTCAGAACTTTTAAAACAATATAATTTTGGGCAAAGAATGATTTACCTACCAATAGTACTTGATTATGACACTTTGTTTGCTTTGGCATATAAAATTCATAATAAGGAACTCGCTTTGGCAGACTTGATACAGAGATTTCTTAATGATAAGGATAGAGCTGCAAAATCATTCTATTCCAAGTTTAACGAGGAGGAAATAAGAAAAGACAATAATATTAAGGAGGAAAACAAATTTCTATTTAGTGATATTATTGCGAATTTATTCTCTGAAGATTAATAACAGGGAGATTATATGTCAAATCAAACATCAGATAATAATAAACGAATAGCAAAGAATACATTGCTCTTATACTTCCGTATGCTTATCACTATGCTGGTAAGTCTGTATACTTCAAGGGTTGTTTTACAGACTCTTGGTATCTCTGATTACGGATTGTATAATGTTGTTGGAGGCGTTGTAACAATGTTCACTTTTATAAATGGAACATTAGCTTCAGGTACACAACGCTTCCTGACCTTTGAATTAGGAGCTAACAATAAGGAAAAGCTACATCGGGTTTTTAATACCGCCATGGCACTTCATGGATTGCTGGCTTTAGTATTGTTCTTGTTAGTAGAAACTATTGGCTTATGGTTCTTATATAATAAAATGAATATTGAACCTGGAAGAATGGATGCGGCTTTTTGGGTCTTCCAGTTTTCATGTATAACGATGCTTATCAATGTAATACAAGTGCCATACATGTCTAGCATAATATCTCATGAAAAGATGGATATTTATGCGTACATGAGTATCTTTGATGTGGTGATGAAACTCTTGATAGTTTTTCTTATTCAAGTTGTTGATTACGATAAATTGATATTATATGGCTTTCTCTTTCTTGTCGTGAACTGTATTTCTGCTTTGATTTATAATATATATTGTAGAAGACATTATGAGGAGTGTAAATTTAGCAGAGATCTTGATAAGAAGATTTTCAAGGAGATGATGAACTTCTCAGGATGGAATATTTTTGGTTGCGCATCTGTGACGTTTCAGGGAGAAGGAGTCAACATACTTTTGAATATGTTCTTTGGTACGGTAGTGAACGCTGCTCGCGGTATTGCTTTTCAGGTAAATGGAATAGTGATGCAGTTCGTCAATAACTTCCAGATGGCAGTGAATCCTCAGATAGTAAAGCATTATGCAGCTGGAGAAACGGACCAGATGATAAAGTTATCTACTGTAAATTCTAAACTTGCAGCATTCCTCTTACTTTTCATTCTTGTGCCACTATTCATTGAGATAGACTTTGTTTTGCACATATGGCTTGGTGAATATCCTGCTTATGCTCCTATATTCTTGAGAATTATATTGATACAGTCTGTAGTACAAACCATGACGCGTCCTATAGTCATGATGATTCATGCTGTAGGTAAGATGAAATTGGCAAACATTACATCAGGTGGAGCTCTTTTGATGATTTTGCCCGTTAGTTATATTCTATTAAAACTTGGAGCATCTCCAGTAACAGTATTTATCGTGAATGTTATTCCTTGGTTCATTGAAACTCTGTTTGGTCTGTTGTGCTTAAAGAAATATATTGGATTATCGCTTTTACCATTCTATAAGTCTGTATATTGTAGGGTTTTTCCAATTGGTGCATTGATGTTTGTTCTGCCATATACAACTTATTATATGATGAGTGATGGTTGGCTAAGATTTATTTCTGTTGGTATAGTAAGTGTGCTGTCATCATCTTTGTTGATCTATTTCTTAGGCCTTGATAAGAATATGAGAACTTTTGTGATAAATAAAATTCGTACAATTTTAAAAAAATAAAACTATGATTAGAAAGTATGTGCAGTATTTCAAGAATATGTTGAAATATATCAAATCGGGAGGGGTGGTCTATGCCAACGTAAAACAAGTTTTGCCATCCGAACAATTTAAAGGAAAGAAGGTTCTAATAACTGGCGGTAGCAGTGGATTTGGCTTTCAGATGGCAAAAGACTTTATTGCTCAAGGTGCAGAAGTTATGATTACTGGTCGTAATACCCAAAAAATTGATGAAGCTATAGAAAAGATTAATAATTCCAAACTTCACACAATTGTATGGGATCAAGGTGATTGTAGTTGCATTATAAATAAGCTAAATGAAGCCATACGAGAATTGGGTGGATTGGATATTGCTATTAACAATGCTGGTGTATGGAATAATACAGACTGGCATACTGTAGATGAAAGCGAATATGATAAGATAGTTGATATCAATACCAAAGGTCTTTATTTTTTATGTAAGGCCGAAGTTGATTATTTCCGTAAAAACAACATCCCAGCTAAGATTATCAATATTACATCAATAGAAGGTAATCGCCCTTCATTTTTACCATATAGTATTTCAAAATGGGGAGCCAAATGTCTAACAGAGGGCTTGGCAAAAGAAGTTGCTCAGTTTGGAATTCAAGTAAATGCTATAGCTCCTGGTGTAGCATTGACAGATATTAATATGCAATTAAAACAAAATCAGAAAGATAATTTCTATTTCCCTCAACATAGAACGGGGCGTTTTACTGCAGTCGAGGAAATTTCAAATTTGGCTATGTTTTTAGCCAGTGATCAAGCTAGTAATATCGTTGGACAGACTATTGCTGTAGATGGAGGTTGGACTATATTATAATATTTATGATGAATATATTTTTTATATTGATTTTTATATTTTGTGACGCTCTTTTTGTATTCATTTTGAATGCTCTCTATAAACGGACAAATGACTATCGAAACATTTTTGCTGATACAAAGAAGTTTCGTAATGATGATAGTATTCCTAATGGATTACAACTAGTAAATTTGGGTAGTAATCATCCTAAGTTTGGTTTCAATTATGATGGATTGAATGTGAAGGCGATGAATTGGGCAGTAGGTCCTCAATCATTGGAATATGACTTTGCTATACTACGTAAAGAATGCCATCATTTAGCTGATAATGCCGTTGTATTGATACCAATATGCGTTCTAAAAATGTTTTTGTATCGACATCCATTTGGTGAACATCTAAAGTATTATGGTATATTACCGGATAAAGATATTGTAGGATATTCTCAAAAAACAAAGACTGCATACATTGATTATCCTTTGCTGTTTCATCCAAAGAAAATCAAGCGATTAATCAAGGATATTCCTGCGGCTTCTAATCGTTTGCTTATTGATACAAATCCTATGGATAAAAAGCAGTTGAGAGCTGATGCTGATTTTTGGATAAATTGCTGGAATCGAGAGTTTGATATAGACATCAATAATTTGGTTCTCTCAGATATCAATAAAACCAATATCAATCGCAATATTCATCTCTTGCATGAGATGATTCAGTTTTGTCTAGATAGAAAGCTGCGTCCAGTTATATGTATCCTGCCTGTTACAGATTATTTAGGCAATAGGTTCTCAGAAGATTTTGTCAATAATCAGATTTTGGCTTATGTCGATGAGGCCAATACTCAAAAATGTCCTGTATTAAATCATTTGAAGGATAAACGATTTACAGATAGTTCATTATATATCAATTCATTCTTTTTCAATCTTCATGGCAGAAAGCAATTTACAAAGATGATTATAGAGGAATTGAAAGACAACCAAATTTTATGAAAGAAATAATAGAAAAATCTAAGTGTTGTGGCTGTAATGCATGTGGTGATGTGTGTCCAAAGGGAGCCATTACCTTTCAGACTGATAAGGAAGGTTTTTGGTATCCCGAGATAAATCAGGACTTATGTATTGATTGCGGCTTGTGTCAGAAGACCTGTCCGGTATTGACAAAGGCAGATAATGTAATCCGCTATGATGAACCTTTGGTATATGCAGCTTATACCAAAGATGAAGCTATTCGTACAGATAGTACATCAGGCGGTATTCATTCGATGTTGGCATTGGCTATGTATGAGCAGAATGCTTATATTGGCGGTGCAATCTACAACAAAGATCATACCGTAAAACATATCATTTCACCAGACCGCCAACTACTCCCTGAGATAAGAAGTTCCAAGTATCTCCAGAGTTCCATGGAAGGGGTTTATAAGGAGGTTCGAGGTTTGTTGAAGGCAGGTGAAAAAGTGTTCTTCTGTGGTACTCCATGTCAGATACAGGGATTGTATAAGTTCTTGCGCAAGGAGTATGACAATCTGACCACCTGTGATTTCATTTGTCGTGGTGTTAATTCTCCTAAGGTATTCCTGTCTTATATGGATATGTTGGAGAAGCAATACGGTTCAAAGGCTACACAGATAAAGTTTAAGAACAAGAAGTGGGGATGGCATAATTTCTCAATGCGTGTGAACTTTGAAAACGGACAGGAATATTGCAAGGATCGTTGGCATGATTTATTCTTTATAGGTTATTTGCAGAGCGGAAATTTTGCTCGGCCTTCCTGCTACCAGTGTACATTCAAAGGCTTTCCGCAAAAGGCAGATATCACATTGGCAGATTTTTGGGGAATAGAGAATATTGATCCTTCTATGGACCAGGATAGAGGAACTTCACTTGTAATGGTCAATTCAGATAAAGGTAAAGCTCTGTTTGATGCCATCAAAGATAAAATCAATTGGCAACAGTTTACGATGAAGGATGCAGAAGCTGGTAATCCAGCATTGAAATCTTCCCTTACCTCAACTTCTCCAAACAGAGATGCATTCTTTGATGCATTAGATAAAATGCCATTTGATAAGATAGCAGAAAAGTTTTTCCCTTTGCCTACATTCAAAAATCGATTAAAGAATAAGTTAAAAAATTATGCCCGCAAGTTGAAGAAGTTGTTAAAGCTATTCAGTACATTGGGCGTATCTGTTAGAAACTGGAAAACTTTCCTTTCTCTTAATATATTTTCTTCTCATGTAAAAAGAGGGAAAAACCTAGTTGCTAAGATTTTTCCACATGTAACTATAGAATTACGTAAAGGCTCTGTTTTGAACCTAAATCAAACTTTGACGCTTGGTAATCCACAAGTAAAGGGATCACATAAGGAAACGAGATTGTTGTTAGAAGAGAATGCGACAATGACAGTCAAAGATCAGTTTATGATGTATGCAGGATCTTATGTAAGAATCATCAAGGGAGGACATTTAATACTTCATGGTGGTTTCATCAATGAGAATGTACAGATTACCTGTGGCGATAGAATCGAAATCGGTAAGGATTGTGCTATTGGTCGTGATGTAGTGATTCGTTCATACGACGGACATACGATAGAGCAAGAAGGTTATAGAATTTCTGAACCTATTGTTATCGAAAACCATGTATGGATAGGACAGGGCGCACAGATATTGAAGGGTGTTCATATTGGCGAGGGCGCCATTGTCGCTGCAGGCGCTGTTGTTACAAAAGATGTGCCAGCTCATGCCGTTGTAGGCGGTGTTCCTGCAAAGGTTATCAAGGAGAATGTAAAGTGGCATTAATAATTGCTTATAATATGAAAATAAAATCACTAACTGTCTTGGTTAAGCTGAGAGATTTGGTTAAATAAAAAGCTAAATCGAAAGTCTCGATAGAGAAATGGTCGTATGATGGATTGATAGAGGGATTGGATAAATCCATCAGAAGGGCGAATGGAGAGTCTAAGATAGAATAAACGAATTAATAACTTATAGAGTCTCAGATATGCAAACTGTCATGAGCAATTTTATTAAGCTACTTTTCTGATTGTTGCAGGGAGTATCCCGAGACTTATTTTAATGAGATATACAAAACTATGAAAATAGGAATATTATCTTTAGTTCTCCATACTAATTATGGAGGTATACTTCAGTCTTATGCATTGCAGACAGTACTTGAACGTTTGGGACATGAAGTTTATGTTTTTAATAGAGAGCAGCAATATGATAAAACAAGATGGAAATATATTCCGAAAAGATTTGTAAAGAGAATCATAGGTCGTGACGTTGTCATATTTCAGGAAGCTCGATATAAAAAGGAAGCTCCAATTATTTGTCAGCATATTTGGAATTTCCGCAAGAAATATATTCATGAATATATTATCAAATCATTCGATGATATAAAGAAAATGAATCTTGATGCTATTATTGTTGGTAGTGATCAGGTTTGGAGACCTTGTTATTTTAAAAGTCAATGGAATGCCGGTATAGAAAATGCATTTCTTTCTTTTACACGTGATTGGAAAATCAAAAGGATTGCTTATGCGGCTTCTTTTGGCGTTAATGATTGGGAGTTTTCAGATCAAGAAACTCAATTGGTTGCTGAAGCTGGAAAGCTATTTTCTGTTATCTCAGTAAGAGAGGACTCAGGGATAAAATTGCTGAAGGAAAAGCTTAATTTAGACTCTATTCAGGTATTAGATCCAACTCTGTTGCTATCAAGAGATGATTATGTTAAGTTGATAGAAAAAGCAGATATAGGTAAGAGTTCTGGTAATCTCTTGACTTATATTTTAAATCCAAGTTCAAAGAAAACAACTTTTATAAATGAAGTTGCTAAAGCTAAGGGCTTGATACCTTTTTCTGTCAATAATTCAAATGTCAAACAAACCGCTCCGATTGAACAGCGAATAATGCCGTCTATAGAAAAATGGTTGCAAGGTTTTAATGACGCAAAATTAGTGGTAACAGATTCTTTTCATGCTTGTGTCTTCAGTATTATATTTAATAAACCTTTTATCGTGTTAGGAAATCATGAACGAGGAAATGCTAGATTTGATTCGTTGTTAAAGTTGTTTGATCTTCATGATAATCTTGTTGCAAATCTTGATAGTTACAGTTTTGAGCGTATCTTATCATCACGTATAGAAAACAAAAAAATAGAAGAATTACGTATCAAATCAATACAGTTTTTAAAACAGTTTATTTAACAATACTGCGTTAAATTAATATTTAATCGTCTGTAAATCAATAACTTATATT
>OGLX01001104.1_pt1 | contig 14601 bp, 18 predicted proteins | sample 1572821 | NCBI WGS metagenome assembly OGLX01 (sample SAMEA2581908, study PRJEB24529) | metagenome | biome: Human gut stool | place: China | collected 2011 | reverse complement strand
ACACGACGGCCCCTAAGGCGCCTTGTTCGCGTGCCTTGAGGACGTAATCGTGGCCGTTGAAGCGTTCGCCCTTGAGGGCGACGAAGAGCGCTCCCTGGCTGATCGCCCGCGTATCCGTTTCGGCCTGGCTAAAGGTCCTGTCCGGGACGTCATATACGAGGCGGCCGCCTGTGGCCTGTACCACTTCATCCAGTGTGAATCGTGCCCTTTCTTATCTCCCCTTTAAAGCCAGGACGGCGTCTCTGGCTACTTCGCGATCGTCGAAATGGATAGTCCCCGTGTTGAGGATCTGATAATCTTCATGGCCTTTGCCGGCAATGAGGACGATATCTCCCGGCTGGGCCAGTTCGGTACACAGCTTCAGGCATTCCTCATAAGTATCCGCGAAACGGATCTTATCGAAGCCATGCTTTCTGGCACACTCGGCAATCTTCTCTCTGGTCTGTCCGATGAGGACGAGGCATTTTACCTTGCCGTCAAAGCTCTCTATCCACTCATCGTAAGTAGACTTCTTATCATAACCGCCACCGATCAGATACGTCGGACGCACCATCGACTGGATTGCCTTGATCGCTGCATCCGGATTTGTTCCTTTGGAATCATTATAATAATTCACATCATTTAATGTGCGCACATATTCGATCCGGTGTGCCACACCCTTAAATGCGCCGCAGACCTTACGGATCGTGGCAATATCTGCTCCCATATAATAAGATATTGCAACCGCAGCCAAAAGATTCTCTATATTGTGATCTCCCAGCAGCTGGAACTCAGAAAGCGGCATCACATAAGTCTCTTTGCCATTCTCCCGGATCACAACCGCACCATCTTTGACGATTACACCGGACTCCAGTTCCTTTTTATGGCTGAACAAAATCACCGTTGCCGGAACCTTATCAATACGCTTCACCGTCTCCGGATCATCGTAATTCATCACTGCATAATCTTCCTTCGTCTGGTTCTTCGTGATATCCAGCTTGCAGTTCGCATAGTTTTCAAATGTATAATGCCGGTTCAGATGATCCGGTGTAATATTGAGTATCGCGCTCACATGTGGGCGGAATGTATGAATTGTCTCCAACTGGAAGCTACTGATCTCTGCAACCGTCACCGAATCCGCACTGCTCTGATCAGACAGACTTGTGTATGGGATTCCGATATTTCCTACGACAAATGTTTTGTCGATGTAGATCAGAATTAATGGTGAAATCCTGGTCGATGAGCTTGGTTACAATGAACTGACCATAGTTCCACGGGAGCAGAAGGTGAACCAGAACGATCAGGATGGTCTGGTTGATATTTATTGGAAGAACGCGGATGATACTGCGGGAGAATTCTTCAATACGGCGAATACAACCGGAAGAATCGCAGGTCTGTTCAACATCCGTGACGGCAACAATGGTGAGGTATTTTCCGGAAAAACAACTGCTGTATCGGACAATCCACCGGAAGTGACAGTATCGCTTGCAGAGAGTGTTGCCATGAAAGATCTGAACATTCCAAGCGAGGGAACAATTACCCTGAACGGTAAAGATTATCTGTACGACGGCTGGACGGCCGAGTATGATGCAGATGGAAAACTGAACAACTTTACATTTAAAAATATGACAATGATCAATGAGAAGAATGCGGAAGTAACAGCTATCTTCCCGACAGGTATCGACGGACGTCAGGCACAGATTGGCGTCAAAAATATGACAAAGGGTATTCCGTATTATCAGGCAAAGTTAAACGAGCTGGTGCGTGTATTCTCCAAGTACATGAACGACCTGACAAGCGCGGGTGCCGATGCCGATGGAAATCCGGGACTTGATGCATTTACCGCACAGGCACCGGATGGACACGATTTCGTATTGAAGGGCAGCATGCAGGGAACTGGAACGATTTCTTCCGGCGACGACAGCTATTACCGTCTGAACGGACTGAACTGGGAGCTGAACCAGCAGTGGAAGACCGATCCGAAGAAGATTGTTGTGTCTTACAAGGAAGATATCGATCAGGGCAACATAGAGGCAAGGGGCATCTTAGAAAAGATGATGGCTGGACTGACGGATACATCGATGTTCCAGCAGGGTAATGTCTCACATTTCCTGCAGGCAATCACAACAAACATGGCGGTCGATACAAAGAAAAATGAGGTATTTGCAGCAAATCAGGATGATATCCGATACACGATTGATAACCAGAGAGCATCTATTTCCGGTGTCGATAAGAACGAGGAAGGTTCGAATCTGACGAAGTTCCAGGAACTGTACCGGCTGGCATCTAAGGTAATATCTGTATTGAATGAAGTATATGACAAACTGATTAACGAGACTGGTGTATAAGGCTGACGCCTTGGAGGTAGGAATATGAGAATTACAAATCAGATGATCTCCAATAACTCTCTGCGGAATATGCAGAAGACGATGGCAAATGTGGACAACCGCACAACGCAGATGGAGACGGGAAAGAAAATTACAAAGGCATCCGAAGATCCGGTTGTTGCTGTGCGTGCTTTAAAGCTTCGTACGATGGTAACGCAGCTGGAACAGTACAAGGATAAGAATATCGGTGATGCAGAGTCGTGGCTGAAGATTACGACAACCTCTCTGGACAACATCACTTCACGACTCGAAGATATCCAGAGCTATTGTACACAGGGCTCGACGGATTCGTTCAAAACCTCCGACCGAAGCGCGATCATTGATGTGTTAAAAGAGATGCAGGATATGATCAACAGTGAGGGAAATTCAACCTACGCTGGACGTTATATTTTCTCTGGCTATAAGACGGATCGTTCTCTGGCATTTAACGAGACAGAGGATATCAAGAAATATTCTTATAAGATCACACAGCATCTGAATGCGGATGATCTGGATATGAAAACGGTCGTATTAAACGGCGTGAACAATGAAGATGTAGATGGGATTCTGGCAGGCACAAGTACCTATGTAAAGCCGGACAAGGAACAGGTCTATCGCCTGAATCTGGCATATGAGGGCATTTCAAGTAAGGATAGTCAGGGCAATGCAGCACTTTCCCTGAAAGCACTGGACGCAAATGGTAACACGATCGATCTGAGTGGATTTACCCAGACGGTGAAGACAACGGCGGATGCAGATACGTATTATCAGGTTGGACCGGATGAAATCAACATCATCGAGGAGACCGGCGAGATTATCTTCGGTGAGAACGTGTATAACACACTCAAGCAGGCAGATGATATCGTAGTTGACTACGCGAAAAATAAATTTGAAGCAGGCGACCTCCGCCCGGAGCATTATTTTGACTGTACGCAGTACACCGAGCAGTCGGATGGCAGCATTAAGACGGTAGATTATGATACCTATGACCGGACACAGTCGATTTATTATGAAGTGAATTTCAGCCAGAGTATTCAGGTTAATACGGAAGGCAAAAATATTATCAACGATGATATGAGCAACAACATCAACGATCTGATCTATACGCTGCAGGAGTTAGATGCAGCGGAAAAGACAGAGAAGAAGTTAAAGAGTATGCTGGAGGACAACCAGTATGCATCGAATGATGATGCGGTAAAGCAGATTAACGCCATGCTGGAAGATATCAACGTTGAAATCGCAATCAAGAAAGAGACGATGCAGAAGACATTTGCGAAGAATATCACGAACTTCCAGGGCTATATGGATCAGGTATCTGCCATCCAGTCCGATGTCGGAAGCCGGATGACAAAACTTGACATGATCAGAACTCGCGTGACAGAACAGTACAGCACATTCAAGGAATTGAAGTCTGAAAATGAGGATGTGAGCACGGAAGAGGCAGCACTGAACTTCAAGGAGGCCAACGTCGTATATGAGGCAGCACTTGCGGCGACAAGCAATCTGGTCAGAGCATCGCTGATTGATTATTTGTAGAAAATAATTCCGTCATGCAAATAAGCAGCGAGACTGCTTGCAGGCGGAGCTGCTTATTTATATGACGGATAAACAGACATAAGCATGTAGGGCGATAGCCCGGAATGCGCATGTCTGTTACGAATTCGAGAGTTCGAAGAACGGAGAAATCGTTATTATTGTATACATATGATGAGGAACGATTTCTAATTTTTGAGGAGGGATAAAGCATGGTAGCAGAAACAAGATTATTTGGCACAGTCGACATCGCGGAGGACAAGATCCTGGAGTTCCCGATGGGATTGATCGGTTTTGAAAATTTAAAGAAATTTGCGATTATTTATGACAGCGACCGCGAGGTGCGTTCGAAGATCAGCTGGTTGCAGTCCATGGAGGAGCCTGCATTGGCACTTCCGATCATCCATCCATCTGAACTGATTGATGATTACGGTCCGATCGTGGAGGACGAGCTGATGAAGAATATCGGTGATCCTGCAGATGCGGATATTCTGATGTTTGTCACATTGTCGATTCCTTCGGACTTAACGAAGATGACAGCGAATCTGAAGGCACCGATCATCATCAACACAGAGGGCAGAAAAGCCATCCAGGTGATCGTGGAGAACGAAGATTACAAGGTGAAATTCAATGCCTACGAGGCAATCCAGAAAATGAAAGAAAAGGCAGGTGAGTAATATGTTAGCACTATCCAGAAAACAAGGCGAATCTATCGTGATAGGCAATAACATTGAGATCACTGTGCTCGAGGCGAAGGGCGATCAGGTCAAGATCGGTATCTCCGCACCGAAGAGCGTGCCTGTCTACCGCAAGGAAATCTACGCACAGATTCAGGAAGAAAACCGTGAAGCTGTGGCGAATCTCGACGTAGAAAGTTTGAAAAAACTCTTATAAAGTGGTAAAGTATGAGTGATTAGTTGACGATACAACTAATAGGAAACTATAGGCGTATGCCGTTCATGGATGGAAGGCATACAAGGTTCACGCAAGGAGGCGTATAGATTATGGGAATGGATGGAATCGGAGGCGTAGGAGCCTTAAATGTAAGTTCACAGACAAGAGTGACACGTCCGCAGTCTGAGACGGTGGATGTGAACACAGGCAGTACTGCCGGGCAGCAGCAGGTACAGGTTGCAAGCTTACCGCCGATCGGTGGAAAGGGCAACAGCAATAACAACGGCCAGCCGGGACAGCAACAGGATCGCGGTGCGGTACAGACGGATCAGGAAGTGGCACCGGACAAGATCAAGGCAGCAGTCGATGATCTGAACAAGACAGTGAAACAGGCAAGTCCAATGCATCATACACAGCTCAGCTTCAAGTATCATGAGGATACAAACCGGATTTCCATCACCGTTACAGATAGTGACACCGATGAAGTTATCCGTGAGATTCCGCCGGAGAAGACACTCGATATGCTTGCAAAGGCATGGGAGATGGCAGGTCTTCTGGTTGATGAGAGAAGGTAGGGGGCGATACCCTGATTAGGAGGTATTTGTTATGGCAATGCGTATGACAGGCCTCGTATCCGGCATGGATACAGAGAGCATGGTAAAGGAACTGGTCAGCGCCAGCTCTGAAAAAGTAAATAAAATCAAACAGAAGAAGCAGGACGTCGAGTGGAAGAAAGAGATCTGGAGCGGATTAAATACGAAGATTTATAACTTCTACAAGACGCAGCTTTCTGCATTTAAGACGGTCAGCAACTATAAAACGAAGAAGGCAACGGCCAGTGATGAGACAAAGGTATCCGTCAAAGCCGGTTCCGGAGCGACAAATGGTACACATTCGGTTTCCGTCGAGCAGACAGCATCGTCAGCCTATCTGACCGGAGACAATATCAAGGCATATGGCAAGTCTTACACAACCTATAATGATGCCGGACTGTCTACGAAGTTTGCGGACATGGTAGATGCACAAGGGGCGAATCTAGGTCTTGCAGGTCAGAAGATTACGATCTCGGCAGGAAACGATGTGATTCCTGCTCTCGAACTTGAGCTTGGAGGAAGCGGAGATAACGGAGTCGAAAGCATCAGTGCATTGAATGCAAAGCTAAAAGCTACTTCCGGATATGAGAATCTTCAGGCGAGTCTTAAAGATGGTAAGCTTGTCTTTACAAATAGTTCAGAAAAGACACTGGATGATGGTACAAAGGCCGGGGAGATTTACACGATTGAAAGCGCAGCACTTGGTATGTCTGGAGAAGTTGGATATGAGAAGGGTGATGCGGACAGCAATACAATGAGTGCCGGCTTCACGGCAAAGGTAAAGCAGGACTTTACAAGTACCGATATCTCAACCTCGACCAAGCTTGCAGATCTGGGTATTAAGGTTGGAACAACATTCTCAGTCAATGGCAAGGATTTTGTTGTAGATGACAAGTCAACCATCAATGATTTCACGACAGCACTTTCTAAGATGGGTGTCTCTGCAAGCTTCGATGCATCCCATGGAAGATTTTATCTCAATGCGTCGAAGACCGGTGCTGCGAATGATTTCAATATCACATCCAGTGACAGCAGTGCATTGGAAGCTCTAGGACTTGGAAGCAAGGCAGAAAAGGTAGACGCAAGAGATGCGATTATCTACTATAACAATGTAAAATACACGAGTGACAGTAATACATTGACAGTCAACGGTCTTACGATCACAGCAAAGGCAAAGACAGACTCTGTAGTCAATGTCGAGGTTGCTGCGGATGTTGACAGTGCATATAACACAATCAAAAATTTCATCAAGTCATATAATGAACTGATTGACGAGATGAATAAATATTATAACGAAAAAGATGCCGGCTATGATGCCTTAACTGAGGATGAGAGAAGCAAGCTGTCCGATACGCAGATCGAGAAGTGGGAAGAGAAGGCAAAGCAGGGATTGCTGCGACGGGATTCTACATTGCAGACACTGCTTTCCGGCATGCGTACGACCTTGAATCAGGGTGTGCAGGTAACAATGGCAGATGGAAGTACGAAGACGATGACCTTGGCTTCCCTTGGTATCGTGACCGGTGATTATACAGAGAACGGCAAGCTTCATATCCTCGGTGATGAGGATGATGACCAGTACTCTTCTGAGACGAATACGTTGAAGAATCTGCTGGAAAGTGGAAGTGATATCGTAGGACAGGTGATCGGCGGAACTACGAGTACCTCTGGTGTTGGTACACAGATGTATGATTATCTGCGGAAATCCATGACACGTATCGAAGGTGTGCGAAGCACACAGACGTTCTACAATGACAAGACGCTGGATAGCGAGATCGATGATTATGATGATGACATCGATAAGTGGGATGAAAAGCTCCAGAATCTTGAAGATAAGTATTATGATCAGTTCTCGAAGATGGAATCTGCGATGGCAAAGCTGCAGAGTCAGCAGTCATATCTGTCATCCTTGTTCGGAAGTGCATCATAAATAGACGGAGGGGTTATATAAATGGCATATAACACAGCAGCAAAGGCATATGGAAACAACCGTATCGAGACAGCAACACCGGCAGAACTTACGTTGATGTTATACGAAGGCGCGGTTAAGTTCTGTAATATTGCAATTGTGGGACTTGAGAAGAACGACTATGAGAAAGTAAATACGAACATCCAGAAATGCCGGAATATTATCGTGGAACTGACATCGACGCTGAATATGAAATATCCGGTTGCCGAGGACTTCAAGCGTATGTATGATTATATCTTTGCACTTTTGACGGAGGCAAACATGAAGAAAGACATGGAGCTTCTGGAGAGAGCGTTAGAAGAGCTTCGTGGCATGCGGGATGTGTGGAAGGAAGTTATGACGAAAGCCAAAGGACCGCAGCTATCACTGAGCTAGGAGGTAAGATATGGATCAGACCGGAACTTATGTGAATATCATGCGTGAATCACTGGAACGGAAACAGCGATATCTGACAGAGATTTGGAAGCTTACAAATGAGCAGTCAGTGATTGCCACAGGAGAAGTTTGACGAGGAACAGTTTTCGGAGCTTGTTGAGAAGAAGGATGTTTTGATCGACAACCTCAATGAGATCGATAAAGGGTTTTCTTCTGTCTATGATCGTGTACGGATTGAGATCCAGCGGGATCCGGTGGTTTACAGAGATGAATTGCTTGCAATACAGAATCTGATTCGTACCTGTGTGGATCTCGGTATGCAGATCGAAGCCGTGGAGGAGCGGAACCGGGCAGTGATGGAACAGGTATTCTCCGCGAAATTCCAGGGTGTGCGCCAGATGAAGCAGTCCAAAACGGTGGCAAACAAGTATTATAAGTCTATGGCAAACGGCATGGTGAATGACTCTTTGCTCTATGACAGAAAAAAATAAAAAAACTTTATAAAAAGGGTTAAGGATATAATTTCCAGTCCGATATATAAGGTGTAAGGAACAAACAAGACAAGTTCCTACAGATTCAACCAAGGTTATTACCCGAGCGGGTTCTAACATACATACTATTCACGGGGCGGTGCCCCAGTACTTCTCGCAAGGACGCGGGAATAAATTCAAGGAGGAATTATTATGGTAGTACAGCACAATTTGCAGGCAGCAAACACAAACAGAATGTTGGGCGCTAACGTTAAGGCAGTATCTAAGTCAACTGAGAAGTTGTCTTCAGGATATCAGGTTAACAGAGCAGCTGATGACGCAGCAGGTCTTTCCATCAGTGAGAAGATGAGAAACCAGATCAGAGGTATTAACCAGGCTGTTAAGAACTCTGAGGATGGCGTATCTCTTATCCAGACAGCAGAAGGAAACATGAGTGAGATTCACAGCATCCTTCAGCGTATGGGTGAGCTTGCTACAAAGGCAGCCAACGATGTAAACGCATCTGTAGATCGTAAGGCAATCCAGGATGAGATCGGTGAGCTTGCTAAGGAGATTGATTCTATCTCTACAAAGGCAGCATTCAACGGCACAAAGCTTTTGAATGGTGACTTCTCTGAGAAGCAGCTTCAGGTTGGTGCCGTTAAGGGCGAGAACATGGAGATCACAATCAAGAAGATGAGTGCTTCTATCTTGTTTGGTGCGAAAGGTTCTGTAGTTGCAGGAAACACATCATCAGCTGGTAATGTGTTGAACATGTATACACATTCAAAGGCTTCAGAAGCTATGTCTCTTATCACTTCAGCTATCAAGGTTGTATCTGCTGCTAGATCTGAACTTGGTGCTAAGCAGAACAGACTTGAGTACACAATCGATAACCTCGAGAACTACTCAGAGAACCTGACATCTGCAGAATCACAGATTCGTGATACTGATATGGCTACAGAGATGACCAACTACACGAAGAATAACATTCTTCAGCAGGCTGCACAGTCCATGTTGGCTCAGGCAAATCAGTCTACACAGGGTGTACTTTCATTACTTCAGTAATTTCATATTATTGACAATTTATTGGCTGGCTCGCTTGCGAGTCAGCCATATTTTGTATAAGGAGGTTTTTATGGAACAGGAATTAATACAGGATACAAAAGAAACATTGCTTACGATTGCAGATATCTTATATCAGGGGCGTGTATCGGATGGGATAGCTGCGATGAATGGTGTGATTCCAAACTTATCGCTAATTGCGTCAGGTATCCAGGATGAGGCATTGCAACAGCGGTTAATTACGGATGCGTTGTCACCGATTTTGTCAGCGATGGAAGAAGAGGATGGTACGTTGCTTGCGGATTTGATTACGTACGAGTTGGTAGAGTTATTAGATATATTGTAAAGATGCAGGGATGTAAGAGGGTATAAAATGAACACTATATACGAGAACAATTTAAAAGCATTAAAACAAAAAAATGAAAAATTATGGGAGGCATTTTATACCTATGCGAAGCAACAGAAGGAAAGTCGGGCTTTTACTGCGGTAGCGAAAAACGGGGAAGTTATTATTGGGTATCATGGTAAGGATCGGGACTTTAATTTGAATTCTACGTACAATCCATCTAAAGAAGCAGAAAAACTTATGGCGGAGTATGATACAATTCCAGATAATTCGTTTTTGTGTATGTATGGGTTAGCAAATGGTATATTTGCAAAAAGATTTTTGGAGTGTAATCCGCATGGAAATGCGATTTATGTATATGAGCCAGATCTGGACATATTTATGACTGCAATGCAGGAGATTGATCTGACAGAACTGTTAAATAATAATCGTTTTTTCATAGCGGTAGAGTCATTGAATACCGATGATTTTGGCGATTTTTTACTTAGTTATATCAGCGAAATAAATGAATTAACGAATCGATATATGGCGCTTCCAATCTATCAGACACGATTCCCGGAAGGCTATGATCGATATAAACAGATAATAAAGGATAAATACGAATATTATAGAATACAGACAAATACGTTGATCAAAGTGGGTAAACAAATTGGTCTTGCCAGTATTTCTAACATGCGATTTCTTCCAAATTGTCGGAGTGGCGCTTGTCGGCTCAATAATGATCGTATCCTGATTGATCTTGCCATCCTTGATTCCCTGCTCGATCATCGCATTTGCAACACGGTCCTTCACACTTCCAAGTGGGTTGAAGTACTCAAGCTTGACTACGATCTTTGCCTTCAAGTCCTGCTCCTTCTCGTAATTTGTAAGCTCCAGAAGCGGAGTATTTCCAATCAATTCAGTTAACTGTTTTGCAATCTTCATCTTTGTTTTCTCCTTTTCTTTTTCGTTTCTATTTTTGCCATTTCCTACATTTCATACCTCTTTAGTAGGAATAGTATGTATTCGTTGAGAAGATATTACTACTCAATTCCTACAAAGTCAATAGGTTTTCGAGGAAAATTAGAAAAATTTAGAAAAAAAGACGCACATTTTTATTGTACGTCTACTTCCCCACTGCCCGCCGCAGTTTCTTCAGATATTCCTGCGTCTTTTTATAGGTTGCTTCTTCCACGGACTGATTCGAGAAGCCCGCGATATTCAAGATTTCAATTACTGTTCCGGCTTGCGGTTCCAACTCTGTTCTCGCCTCTCCCTGTGCCATATGGGTAAGCATATATTGGATTTGATTCTCATAGTTTTTACATGTTGCAAACTCCGTATGCCGTTTCTCGTAACGTTTCACCATCCGGCTGTAATATAAGATCAGCTTATCATTATAGGAAGCTTTGGCAAATCGGATATAGAATAACATCCATAGTACAAACTGTTTTCCCAGCAGAAATACAACAAATCCAGCAGCGATCACAGCCAGTCCATACACGATATTCCGCATCAGATTGTCCGGAATCGTCAGTGCATTTCCATTCTCTGTAACCGTATCGGAACCACTTTCGTCGCCGCCCATGAAATCTGCAAACTCATCCCAGAAATTCGTGATATCCTCATCGTCGCTTGACGACGGTGTCACATCCACCGGATACCAGCCGATTACCGGATCGTACACCTCCACCCATGCATGTGCATCGGCATCAGTCACATCCACTTTTACATATGCAGTCTCACCAATCTCAGAATAGCCATCATAATAATCTGCATAATCCGCGCCATCGACCAGCTCGCCACTTAATATCTGATCGTAATCAATCGCATAACCTTCCACATACCGTGCCGGAATTCCCATGTATCGGAAGATCAGCACTCTGAAGATTGGTACGATGTCCGACAATCAGCTTCGTCAATTAAAGGATACCTTTATCGCTACAACTACGCTTGTTTCACGTTCGGCTATCCACGGTGGCATGAATCCCGATGATGCATTCACACTGAGTGACAGCTACATACAGAAATGCGAATCATCAAATGATTATTCAAGGATTATCAATCTTCGTTATCGTATGCTCATAGACTTTGCCAGGCATGTAAACCAGTTACAGGAAGCAGGGGCAAAATCACAGCTTGTTTCAGATGTAGCAAACTATATTGACCATCATATGTCAGAAACGATTACGGTGGAAGCCATGGCAAAAGAATTTTATATGAGCAGATCATATCTCTCAAAACGTTTTAAGGCAGAAAGTAATATCACGCTCACAGATTTTATACTTAACCGAAAAACAGAGGAGGCAAAACACCTCCTCCGCTACACAGATCAACCTTTGACTGCCATCAGTCTGCATCTCGGTTTTTCTTCCCCGGGGCATTTTTCCCGTGTTTTCCGGAAATACGTCTCCATGTCGCCGAGTGACTATCGCAAAAAATATTTAAACTGACAAACTACCTGCAACCGACAGATTATCCCCCGCATGGAAACAGATTCTACCTTTTTATCAAGAATAAGTCTTGGACTCCCCCCTTAAACTTATGTCCAAACTGACATGTAAACTCTAATGGTGTGTTCCAGTCTCCTTTGTCCATAGCTTCAGAATCGCAGGTTCCTCCCCTGAACTCGGCAGCCTTCTTCATATCCTGAAGATTAAGCTCGCCAGAGCAACAACAGCAGCGTTCCGGCAACAATCAACACTAGACCGATACCCGCCTTTGCCGTTAATTTCTCATGAAATACGACATAGGAAAATGCAATCGTAACTAAGATACTAAGCTTATCGATTGGTACAACCACGCTTGCCGGTCCGGTCTGTAATGCCCGGTAATAACAAAGCCACGAAGCACCGGTTGCAATTCCGGATAATACTAAGAATATCCAGCTTGATTTGTCGATCTGCTTTACGGTATGTTGCTTTCCGGTCACAAATACAACCACCCATGCCATGATGAGTACCACAATCGTCCGGATGGCTGTACCGAGGTTGGAATTGATGTCCTGCATGCCAACCTTCCCGAGAATCGACGTCAGACTTGCAAATACCGCAGAGGCAAGTGCGTAAAACAGCCATTTCTTCCCGGATGCTTCTTCCGTTTTATCCACTTCTTTTTTCTGAATCATCAGATAGGTACCCACTCCAATCGCCACCATCGCAATCACTTTCAGTACCGACAGATTTTCCCTCAAAAAGATAAACGCAAGCAACATCGTAAGGATCGTACTGGATTTATCAATCGGAGCCACCTTGTTAACATCTCCAAGCTGCAATGCCCGGTAATAACAAAGCCACGACGCACCGGTCGACAAACCGGAAAGCACAAGAAAGACAATCGTCTTCCCCGTCAATGTCGTAATCCCGTTCTGTGCGCCTACGACAAATACCATGATCCATGAAAAAATCAGGACTACAATTGTCCGGAGTGCCGTTGCAATGTTGGAATCAGTATTTTTTATTCCACATTTTGCCAAGATTGCGGTCAGTCCTGCGAACAGCGCAGAGCCAAATGCAAATGCAATCCACATCGTTATTCCTTCTTTCGTTTTATGCCTTTTATTCTATCCGGACTGTGCCGAACCAATATGTGAACAGCGCGATGCCAGTCCCAATCAATGCTCCGCCCAGCACATCCGATGGATAATGCACGCCGACATACAACCGGGATAAGCCCATCAGACAGGCAAAGACTAAAATCGGTATCCCATACTTCTTCGGCAATCCCAGGAACATCACAACCGCCGCTGCAAAGGCACTACCGGTATGTCCGGACGGAAAGGAATAATCCTTCTGTACACCGACCAGACTTGTCAGTCCTTCGATCACCTCATATGGTCTTGTCCGCGCAACGACGTTCTTCAAGATCACATTATCAATCAAAGCCGAGAAGACAAGCGAAACTAACGCCAACGCGCCAACGCGCCTTGTCTTCTTCGGGATCAGCAATCCCACAGAAAGGACAATCCAGATCACGCCCGCATTTCCAAGTGTCGTAATAAACCTGAATATTGGTGTCAACACATCATTCCGTATATTATTTTGAATCCATAATAAAATATCTGCTTCCATCGCGACCAAAACTATCTCCCATTACCATAGCTGTCATTTGTATTTGGACATAACTATACTATGTAATTACGTTTACATCAAGTTAAAGGGGAGATTTGCATTATAATTTTATACCCTTTTCTCACCTGCAATCTCCCCAACCCTGTTTTTCTTAATCCGCTTCAAAAGCACATACCCGACCAGACACGAAAGAAGCTCCGTAATCGGGAACGCCCACCAGATAAGTGACACGCCCATCTGCCCATTTCGGACGAAGATAGAGAACACCCCTGCAAGCGGAAGGATGATTACAAGCTGTCGGAGCAGCGAGATCACAAGTGATTCTATACCGCCGTTTAATGCCTGATAGATGCCCTGATATGCGACGTTGATGCCTGCAAAAAGAAAGCTGATCGAGATAACGTGCATCGCCTGAATAAAATATTTCCTCGACTGCCCTGCATTGAATAATCCGGCAAATGATTCCGGGAAAAGCTCCGAAATCAAAATTCCGACAGCCATCAGAACGATTGTGTATATCAGACCGTACTTAATTCCATCATTGATCCGTTTCTTATTTCCTCTTCCATAAGCAAATGCAATGATCGGTGTGATTGCGTCACGAAGCCCAAATGCCAGGAAGAGCACAAACTGCTGTACTTTGTAGAAGAGACCATAGGCTGTCTGGGCGGCCGCGTTGAATTTTAGGATCAGGTTCATCACATACACCATAATAGACATAAGTGCCTGTGCGATGATCGCCGGAAGTCCGACGGAATAAATCTCACGGATAATCCTGCCCTCCGGCTTCATGTAGGATACTCCTTGTTCAAATTCCTTGTTGAATTTCTTATGGAAGATGAATAATAGCACTGCCGATGCAATCTGTCCGATCACTGTTGCATAAGCGGCACCTTCGACACCCATTTCCGGAACCGGTCCGGTCAACCGTCTTCAAAGTCTTGATAAACTCAGCCGGACAC